>SXGU01541921.1_pt1 | contig 19243 bp, 9 predicted proteins | sample 3174531 | NCBI WGS metagenome assembly SXGU01 (sample SAMN11356863, study PRJNA531348) | freshwater metagenome | isolation source: freshwater sample F1-140 | place: China: Fuxian Lake, Yuxi | collected 2017-12-25 | reverse complement strand
GGCGCGGCGGCAGGTCGAAGCAGTCGAAGTTCGGCGCGGTGAGCGGGCGCCGCCTCCGCCGCGCAAGACCTTTGCAGAACTCGCGGACCACTGGCTGGCGACCAAGGGTGCGGAGAAGCGGTCGCCCAAGGACGATGCGTCGATTCTGCGCTGTCACCTGATGCCGGCGTTTGCAAAGATCGCACTGACGGAACTCAGCTACGAGCGCATCGAGGCGTTCAAGGCGTCGCGCGGCCACTTGGCGCGGCAGACCGTGCGCAACATTTTGAATCTGCTGGGCGCCATGCTCAAGCACGCGCGCAAGCTGGGCTGGCTACGGCCCGACCAGGTGCCTGCGATTGACCGGCCGAGCGCGGCAGCGGACGAGCGCGCGTTCTGCTACCTGCGAACCGAGCAGGAGGTGCAGCGGTTTCTGCGCGCCGCCAAGGCGCAGGGTGACGACGTGTTCACGCTGTATGCGGTCGCCGTGTACACGGGGATGCGGCAGGGTGAGATCGCGGCGCTGGCCTGGGACCGGGTCAACTGGCAGACGCGGTTGATAACGGTGGATCGGAGCTTTCAGGGGCCGACCAAGACTGGTCGGGTGCGCTATGTGCCGATTCTGGACCCGCTGCTGCCGATTCTGCGTGCCTGGCGTTTGCGCAACCCGGGGTCGCTGCTGTTTCCGAACGCCAAGGGCAAGCTGCATCAGCCGTGCGCGCGCATTTTCGTCGAGCGATTTCACGCGGTGCTCGACGCGGCTGGATTCGAGCGGCCCAAGAAGGCCAAGGGCAAGCAGGTGCACTACATCCACTTTCATGACCTGCGGCATACGTTTGCGAGCCACTGGATGATGAACGGCGGGGATTTGTTCAAGTTACAGAAGATTCTGGGCCATCAGTCGGCGGATATGACGCAGCGGTATGCGCACTTGAGCCCGGCGGCGTTTGCGAGCGATTTTGGGCGGTTCAATGGGCTGGCGGTAGCTGAGGGCGACGGGGAGGTTGTGCCGTTCGACTTCGCTGGTAGGCAGCGGCGCAAGGGCGAGGCGATGGGTAGGGCGGCTTGAGTGGTGTCTGGGCGACTGGCCCCGGCGCGGGGGCCGTATGCGGGCTCGCTTGCGCTCGGCCCCAACCGTAGCTGAAATTGACATCGCGTATGCTGCGCAACACATTCAACGACGAATTGCACGTGTCACTTCCCCACATACCATGCCTCCTGCTCAACCTTGCTGCCGCGCGCCAGGATGCCCAGGGCCAGTTCGGCTACCGGACCTCCCTCGGACGCCTGCCGCTGCAACGCCTCGCGATCGCGGTCCGTCAGCTCGCGAGCCAGTGCTGTTTTCAGCAGTCCTGCCGTCATGCGTAGCGGTCGCACCGGGATTCCCGCCACCGACTCGACGTGGAGCAGGATTGCCAGTCCGTCCGGATCCAGGTCGCCCCAGTGTCGTACCTGACGAATACCCGCCACCAACAGCCGTTGCACCCAGCGGATTTCGGCTTCTCCCAGGAAGCCGCCGGTCCACAACACGACTTGACCGTCTGGACAGCCTTCGTCGACATATCTCTCGAAACACGTCAGGTTTTCGATGGTAACCAGCGTGTCACCGTCGACGGTGAGGTCAGTCATCCCGCCAAGCGTCGCTTCGGTCAGGGCAAGCCAGGGGCGGCTCCACAGTCCGCCGATGCGCTCGCCAGAAATCGTGAACGAAAACCCGCCATACGTGCGGACTGCGACCGCATGGCGCCGCAGCACGTGTTCAGCCGGCCGGCCGAATGCTCGCGTCAAGTCTTCGCGCAGGTCTGCAAGCCGCAGCGCTTTGCTGTTGCCGAATAGTGCGACCGCCAGCACCCGTTCCATCGGTTGCCGACCGTCGGTCAGTTCGCGTGCCACGGCAAGCACCACGCGCTGCGTCCTCTGCGACGCCGTCTGCCCTTCGCTGCTGAGCCACGCCACGATCTGCTGCAACACCGGGTGGTTGCGCACTGCGGTGGTGCTGTGCTCGAATTGCCCGACGAATTCCGAGATCTCGCCCGCCAACCGGTCGTCCTTTGGCTGCGCTTGTGACCGGGCCATGCCTTCCGGCGTCAGTCGCCAGCGTACGGGCTGCCAATCACCTTTGCGATCACGAATCTGCTCGACTTCGGCTAGCCCGGCGTCGACCAGTTGCCAAACGAGCCGTTCCGCCGTCGGGTGGTCAAGACCCAACGCCCTGGCCAACGTGCGCCACAGTCCGGCGTGTCCGTCCGCCATGCGCCCGAGCAGCCGTTGCGCGTCGGGCATCATTTCTGCACCGGCGCCGCGGATGGTGCGACGGCCGGGCGCCTGTTCCGCCACGGTGCGCCGGATCTCAGCCATCGACACTCTCCACCATCGGGAACATCTGCTTGATCGGCAAGGCGAGCGCAGGCCTACCCTGCACGTCGATGCCGCCCCGCGTCTTGGTGCAGACCCACACGGCGCGGAGCCAGTCCTGGCACTGCTGCAGGTCCGCCGATGTCGGCATGGACAGCAAGTAGCGCGCACCAGTCCGTTGCAGGAATCGCCCGAGTTCGTTGATTTTGCCCACATCCGACGCTGCGAAAGGCTCGTCTACCAGGAAGAAGCCCGGGCCCTCGTCTTCCAGCGACACCGCGGTCATGGCCATCAGCATCGACAGCGCGGCCTTCTGCCCGCCAGACAGGTCTTCGCTGTCATGGTGCACGGCCGCCTTGTCCTCGACCGCAACGCGCACATCACAGCGGAACTGCTCGTCCTGTCGCTGTTCCAGCCGGCCCTCGATCCCGTAGCCCAGGTGCTCGGCTGCATGCCCCAGCGCCGTGAAGTACGCCCGAAACACGCGCCGGGTCGTCGTGACGTATTGTTCATGCGCTTCGTCCGCAGCCCGCCGTGTCTCGTCGAGGTCCTCACGCAGGCGTTGCAACCGTTGCTCGACGTGCCCAAGTTCGATCTTCTGCCGCTCGAAGTGCTCCGGCACCAGCGGGTCTCGGTCCGCTTCCACAAAGTTGTCGCAAGCTTGGCGCTTGGTTTCAAGGCGAGCTTCCAAGACTTCTTTGCTGCGCGACTCGGCAAGCACTGCCTCGACCGCTGCGTCTTTCAGCGGAAGGGGTTCGGCAAGGCAGCGTCCGTACTCGACGTCAGCCACCTGGCAGCGCAAATCCAGATCGCTCATCTTCTTGGCAGATTCGTCCGCTTCTCGCTGCAAGTTCTGCTGGTCTTTGCCGGCCGTCTGAAGCTGCTGTTCACCCGAGGCGATCCTCGCTAGCAATGCCATGCTTTCCTTGCCGATCGCATCCAGGGACGTTTCCAACCGGCCGATCTCGCCAGCCAGCCGCGCGACATCGGCGCCGAGTTTGGCATGCCGGTCGCGCGCATCGAGCCAGCGCTGCAAGGCGTGCTGCCGGGCGAATGCGTCTTCCAACTTTTCTAGTGTTTTTCGACAGTCCCCTTCTTGCCGCAGCCACTGCTCATCTGCTTCGCCAAGTTGCCGCCGCTCGGCTTCCAGGTCCTTCTTGCGCGATTCCAGCGCCTCCCGGCCAAGGTAGCGCTGCTCGACCGCCGCGTGCCGCGTCACCAGCCGTCCCAGCAGGAAGCCGTCGTCAGCCAGCCTATCGCCATCGCGGGGTGGCTGGTAAGGGCGTTGCGGATTGTCGGGCACCAGGCGTCGCACGATCCTCGCAAGTAGCGGTTTGAAGCGCGGCTCCTTGACTGTCAGCAGTGGCAGCAGGCCTTCGTCGTCATCCGGTGAACGGCCCCGAACATCCGGCGCCAGGACGCCGTGTGGATAGCGCAGCCGGCGCGCCAGATCCGCCGCCCGATCGAAACCTTCGGCATCGTGCACCACGACCGCCAGGCGCAGCGCGCCGAGGAAGCCTTCCAGCGCCGGAATCCAGGCCGGATCGGCGACGTCGACGACTTCCGCCAGCAGATGGTGGGGGATGCCTTCGCGCCGCAACGCGTCACGGAACTGTTCAACGTCGCGAGGGAAAGGCAACAACCCCTGCGCCAGCCGGGCCAGATCCGCGTCGACGGCGCCACGTCGGGCTGTGCGCACGTCCATGTCGTGCTGACCTGCGGCCAACTCCACGCGCTGGGCTTCCAGGGTCGCCTGCAACTGCCTGACATCGTCCGGTTCGACCCCAACGGATGCTTTTCGAAGCTCGTCAAGCACCGCCAGTTCCTTTTCCGCCCACAAGTGCGCCTCGCGCCGTTGCGTCAACTCGCCTCGCTGAGTCTCGACTTTGCCTTGCAGTTCCTTCTGTTCCCGCTTCGAGGCCGCAAGCGTCCCTTCCAACTCTACGATGCGCTGGCCGATCGCCGTCAGCTGTTCGGCGAACTTCTGCCGTTGCGCCGTCGTGGCCTGCAACTCGGCCAGCGCCGTCTCGGCCTGCTTGCGGGCCGCCGTGAGTTGCAAGTGCGGCACGGCCCGCTCCGACGCGTCGATTTCCCGTTGCAACTGCCGCCATTGCCCGTGTCGCTTGGCACGAGCCTCCAGTTCGCCGAGTTGCTGGCGGTGGTGGGACAGGTCGTCCTGCACACCCTCCATTTCCCGGTGCTTTTGCGCCAGTTCCGTCCTTCGCGTCTGCCACTCGACCAGCGTGTCGCGCCCGCCGATGAGGTCGAACAGCGTGTCGAACAAGGCGTCGCCGTCGAGGGCGCACAGGCTCGCCATCTTGCCCTGGCCGAGCTCAAGGAGCTTGCGATACTGGTCGCTGACGCCAATGGCGCGCAGGTGCTGGCGGTAGATGGTCACGCCCGGCAGCGGCCGGGGTCCGGCAGGATCGCGCCGGCCCCGCAACGACGCTTCCGACAGCGGAACGGAGTTGCCATCCAGCACGTAGTAGTCATGATTCCATGACTTTTCTCCATCCGATCGGAAGGCCACTGCCAGCGTCGCCAGATCTCCGAAGCTCGGCTGCAAGCGATCCAGCGGTCGCCGTCGCGTGCCCTCCAGCGGCCGATTGTCCAGCACGAGTCGAACCATCGCCACTGGCGCCGCCTGTTTGCCCAGGTAGCCGTCGATGGTGCGGTGCGCGTCCAGCTTCGTCACGCCCAGCGCGACCTTGATCGCATCCAGCACGCTGGTCTTGCCCGAGCCGTTCTCGCCCGTCAGCAGCGTCACGCCCGCGCCGAGCCGCAGTTGCTGGTGCGGCTGCAGATCCCAGTTCAGCAATTCGATGGCGTGGATGCGAATCAAGGTGCGTCCTCGCTGGCCGGTGCGGTGGTGCCGGTGGCAATGGCGGTGACGGCCTGGACGGGATCGGCAACCGCCAGCCGCCGCGCCAGGTCGACGACGAAATCCTCCATGCGATTTCGGTCCACAAGCACGTAGAGCGACGCATCGGCCCAGATGCGGTCGGCTCGCTCGTCGTAGGCGATGAAGCGCTGGCGTTTCAGTGTCCGCAGCACGCCCTTGAGCTGTGTCGCCGACATGGTTCGCTCGAACTCGCCAGTCGCCGCCTTCCAGGGCAGCCACGCCCGCTCTTCGCCCGCGTCGTCGAGGCGCAACTGACCGGCGTCGCCGTGCGCGGTGCGTCGGTCGCGCCGCAGGTCGAGCCACTCGCGGTACACGAGATGCACCCACAGGTACGCCAGCACGCGCACGTGCGCCGCGTCGAGGCCCATGTGGTTGCGCGGGACGCCGCCTTCGACGGCATCGGGCGCGACGCGTGCGCCCAAGTGCCCCAGCACCTGCACCAGATCCCAGCCGACCGCGTGCAGGCGCAGCCGGATGTCCTCGAAGAGCAAGGAATTGCCCATGAGTTCTGCGTAGATCGCCTGGTGCTCGGTGTCGTCCTTGCGCAGGCTGCCTTCGCGCAGGAGCAGACCGGCGAGGTCGCGCGCCCGATCACTCATCGGCTGCCTCCCGCGAGATTCGCACGCGTGCGAAGTGGCCGGCCGTCGCCACTCGCAACACCCCTTGATCCACCCACGCTTGCAGCTGGCCCTCCAGTGTCAGTTCGCCGGTCGCTGTCCGCTGCTCCGTGTGCGCGAGGTGGCCATCGTCCAACATGACATCGGCCCCGGCCGCTTGCAGCCGCGACAAGAGCGCCATGTCCCAGGCACCGCTGGCAAAATCGTCTGGCGTCAGCCACTCCTCGACCTCCATCGCGTCTGCATCCAGGGGCCGTCTCGCCACCAATCGGGTCAGCCGCGCGCGCAAGGCCGCCGCCGGATCGATCTCGGCCACAACCAGCGATTCCACCACAGGTTCAGCAGGCGGTTGATACCGCCAGTCGTCCTGCGCCACGAGCTTGCGGCGGGCAGCCTGTAGTCGGGCTCGGATCTCCGCCACGGTCAAGTCCGCTGGCTGCACTCTGGGTTGCACGATGCCCTCGCCCAAGAGCCGGACCAACGTCGCGGGATCCGCACCGAGTACGGCCTCGGCCAGGTCCGGCACGCTGTAGCCCGCATCGGACGTGTACAACCGCTCCAAGTTCCAGTCTTTCAGCCGCGTGTGGATGCCCGCATGCTGCCGGATGATGCCCTGCATGGCGCGGTGCAGCCGTTCGATGCGCAGGAATTGGCTCGCGCTGGCGTCGATGCGTTCCTGCAAGAAACCAAGGACTTGGCGGATCGACTCCAGCTGGACGCGGTGCTCGCGCCGGCTCCAGGCCAGCAACTCCCACGGGCGGCCCTGGCGCAGGATGTTCGTCGCTTCGTCAACCGCGTCCTCCAACTGCACCAGAAGCTGGTCGAGCAGCCAGCCCGTCGCCGCCTGACCTTCTTGGCCGCGGGTCGCGAATTCCGCCGCCAGCGCCGCACGATGCACGACGTTGCTATCCGCCAGCCCAGCGAAGTCCGCCACCTGGAACATGCGCAGCACGTGCAAGCCCATGTCTGCGAAACGATACGTACGATCGACAGCCCGCAATTCCAGCCAGCCGGCTTCTGTCAGCGCGCGCACGAGCGGATCCACGCGCTCAGCCGCCAGGTAGGGCACGGTCGACCGGATGCGCTCGATCGGCCAGCGCCCGCCAGTGCGCGCCAGTTCGAACAAGAGCATGAGTTTCAGGATGGAATCCGCCTCGTTGGTCGTCGACACCAGCGCACGCAGCAAGCGCAGGGCTGGCACGACCTGGCGTGCGAATTGCCACGACGGCAAGGCTTCGGGCGATGCGCCGCCCGCCAGGGCCTCGCTCACGTCGTCAAGTAGTGTTTCGTCCTTGGGTGTCGCCATGCTGCCGAGCATAGCGCGAACGCGGCGTTCGGGCAGGTGGTGTCTGCGCGAAGGAGCGTCGAGTTCCCCTTGTGGAACTGTCAGCCTTCGGCGAAGCTCGCCGAGGTCTTCTGAAGCTGTCGCAGGTCACAAATGAACCGGTTCCCTGTCCGTCACTTGTCGATTCGCGTGCCTTGGCATGATGCTGGCTGGTCGGGCGTGGTCTGCAAGGCGCCGCACCTAAACGGCGCGTGCGCCAGGCTAAAGCGAATCGCTGGTGCGAAGAACGACGCGGCAGAACTGCCACACGCCGGCAAGAGTATCCAGGACTTGCCACATGACGTTCGACCGCCGTGCCTGGATGAGCGCGCGACCTTCATGGCACCGTTTGAGTTCGACCAACACAAGGCGCACGCATTGGCGAAGTCAAGCCCGCAGCATTATGGCCACTTCACTCCGACGTTGCAGCGCTATCCGGCGTACTCGGCGGGCATCGTGCCGTTTCGCTGGATGATGACCGAGAACCTTAGCGCGCTGGGCGAGCGGTACGAGTTGGACGTCGACCCGAACCGGGAGCCTGACCTCGGATACGAATCGCAGTGGGTACACGAGATTGGCAATCAGCGCGCCATTCTGGACGGTTTCGCTTCGCACCTCAAGGCCGAAGATTCGCTCTGTTTGTTCTACGCCAAGCACGCGCCGTTCGTTGAGGGAACCGACCGCGTCCTGGTCGGTGTCGGGCGCATCAAGAAAATCGGTGCCCTGACGGAGTACGAGCGATCGCGAGAAGGGATGCGGGGGCTGTTGTGGGAACGCCCCATTCAGCACTCGATCCGGCCGACGGGCAGCGACGGCTTTCTGATGCCGTACGGTGAGTTGCTGCGGCGAGCCGACGTCGATCCCGGCCTTGACCTTTCGCCATACGTTGCGCACGCACCGTCTGAGCATTGGGGCGAGTTCTCCTACGCCAGCGAACTGGTCACACACGATGGCGCGATTGCGGCCCTGCTATCGATGGAGACCGCGCTGTCACAGGCCAAGCGCGACCTCGGCATCCAAACTGAGGCCGCGTGCCAGTGGCTGCATGACGAACTCGTGCGGTTGTGGCAGGTCCGCGGACCATACCCAGGCCTCGGCGCTGTACTGCGCGCGTTTGGCCTTACCCGCGGTCTCTACGTCGGCCACGCGCTGCAGAACCTGGCGGGCGAGAATACGGATCCGTGGCCGCAGGTGGACGCTGCGTTCCGCACTCCGGATGCGGTGCTACCCGGGGAACTGCAAGCTGACGTCAAGGCGCTTGCGGGCACCTGGACATCGCTGCCGATCGAACGCCGCGCCTTCCTGCGACTGCTCAGCCGGTTTGAGCTGACTGTGGAGCAAGCGCAAGTTCTGTACGAGGGTGGGTCCCGGAAGAAGCGTGGCTGGGTGGCGAGCGACACCGAGTTGCTGTTGAACCCCTACAGGGTATTCGAGTGCAGCCGTCTCGATCCCGATGGCGTTCGCCTCATGACCGTCGACCGTGGTGTGTTTCCGGACGACTCTGTCCGTTTGCTGCACCCACTCGACGCACCCTCGCGTTGCGACTCGCCCGTGGACGCCCGGCGTGTCCGCGCCTTTACGATCCAGACGTTGGAGGAATCTGCGAAAGCTGGGCACACGTTGCAGTTTGCCGACTTGCTGGTCGAGGCGATTCGGGGCAGACCCATGCGACCCGAGTGCCCCGTGACGAGCGATATCCTCGTGGCCAACGCCAGTTCGATGCAGCCCGAGGTCGTGTCGTTCGTCGAAGCTGACCAGTTCGGGTTTCAACTCGACCGATACCGAAACTTTCGCGAACTGGTGGCCAAGCATGTCATCGGCCGCGTCAACGGCGCGCGTCATGCCTTGCTGTGCCAATGGCGCTCCCTGTTGGACGCGAAGTTTGGCGCGACAACTGCCACGGAGGAGCTGCGCGCGAGGCAGGAAAAGGCAGAGGCATTGGGTGTGCTGGCCGAGTGCCGGTTCAGCGTGCTGGCGGGCCCTGCTGGCGCCGGCAAGACGACGGTCCTCGGCGTGTTGTGCGCTCAACCCGAGATCCAGACCGACGGTCTGCTCCTGCTCGCACCCACTGGCAAGGCCCGCGTGCGGATGCAGCAACTTGCCGGAGGCGCGGCTGTATCGGCCCATACGATCGCTCAGTTTCTCAACCAGCATGGCCGCTACAATGGTCGTACCGCAAGATACCATGTCAGCGATGGGCCGAAAGTTGGCGGTTTCGGTACCGTCATTGTCGACGAAGCATCGATGCTCACCGAGGATATGTTTGGCGCGCTCCTGGACGCGCTGCAGGGCGTCAAGCGGCTCATCCTCGTCGGCGATCCGGCACAACTGCCGCCCATTGGCGCTGGCCGTCCGTTCGTCGACATTATCGCCCGGCTTCGGCCAACCGACGTCGAGTCGCGCTTTCCAAGAGTGGCGCCCGGCTACGCGGAATTGACGATCGAGCGCAGGCAGATTGGTACTGAGCGGCCGGACCTGCGGTTGGCCCGGTGGTTTAGTGCAACCTCGCCATCGGCCGGCGAGGACGACGTCTTTGCAGCTGCTGACGACGAGCACGCCACCATCCGCTTCGTCGGCTGGGACAAGCCTGAGGATTTTCAAGCGAAACTGCTTGAAGTGCTGACGGCGGAACTGGCACTGGCTGACCGTGGCGACCAGCGCGGGTTCAACAAGGCCCTTGGCGGAACGGAATTCGGCGGATACGACTACTTCAATGCGACATGGACTGGCCGGGCCGCCGCGGTCCGCGCCATCGAGGCGTGGCAGATTTTGACGCCTTTGCGTGGCGGAATCATCGGCGTCGGCGACATCAACCGCCAGATCCACGAGCGCTTCCGTGCCGGGTTTCTTGACCTTGCGACGCGTCAGTACAACCGCTCTATACCCAAGCCCTTCGGCGCGGAACGCGTCGTGTACGGCGACAAGGTCATCAACCTGGGCAATCATCGACGCGACGGCAAGAGGGTGTATCCCTCCGAGGGAGCCCTCGGCTACCTCGCGAACGGAGAGATTGGCATTGCGGTCGGGCAGTGGAAAACTGGCGGGTACCCGAAGATTCTCAAAATTGAGTTCTCGTCACAGCAGGGCTTTACCTATGACTTCTACGGCAGTGATTTCCGCGAGGAAGGCGATGCCGCGCTGGAGCTGGCGTACGCCCTGACGGTCCACAAGGCGCAGGGCAGCCAGTTCGAGCTCGTCATCCTGGTCCTGCCGGAGGGCCATCCGATTGTCTCCCGCGAACTCATCTACACCGCGCTGACCCGCCACCAGAGGCGTGTGGTCGTCATGCACCAAGGGCCGCGGACCCTGCTCAAGGACTTTGCCGCGCCGCAAAGGAGCGAGACGGCGCGCAGGCGCACCAACCTCCTGGGCGAGTGCCGCATGGTCGAGGTGCCCCAGGCCAAGGGCAGCGTTTTCATGCAGGAGGGCCTCATCCACCGCACAACCAAGGGCGTTGCCGTGCGGTCAAAGTCGGAACTGGCCATCGCCGAGCTTCTGCACCAGGAAAAGATCGAATTCGTCTACGAAAAGCCCCTGATGCTCGGTGGATCCACGCGCTACCCCGACTTCACGGTCGAGGACGACATCAGCGGGAGAGTGGTGTACTGGGAGCACTTGGGCATGCTCGACCGCGAGGAGTACCGCGCAAGCTGGGAGAAAAAGAAAGCCTGGTACCGTGCCCATGGCGTGCTGCCGTTCGGCGAAGCGCGTGCCGGAGCGCCGATCCTGCTGACGACTCAGGACGCGCCTGGCATCGGGCTCGACCTCGGTGCAGTGAAGCAACTGCTTGCGCAGGTCCTTGGCTGAGTGCACCGTCGGAACCCGATCTCGCGACCTCGGAGGCTTGCAGGATCCCCCGACGCAATCACCCCGCCTCACCCCGCCTCAACCACCGCAACAGCCACAGTCTCCCGCTCAATCTGCACCTGCATCTCAAGCTCCAGCCGCAACTGCAATCGCTCAAAACGCATTTGCGCCGCAGCCACCCGGCCCCGCTGCAACGCTGCCCCCTTCACTTTGCCCTCCCCGTCGAGCTTTGCAGCCGTTGCCGCAATCCGCTCCGCCGCCCGCTGATGCCGATCGCGTGCCACTTGCAACCGCTGCGCCGCCCGCGTCTGCCGCAGCGCCTTGCGCGGCTGCAGTTCACCGTCAATTTGCCGCGCCAGCTCAAACTCCAATGCCTCAAACTCGCTTCTATCGATTTTCCTAGCAGTCTGCACGAGCGCCCCGCCGCTGCGAATCAGGTTCAAAAAGTCCGCGCTGGGCCCGGCAAGGATCGCCCGACTGCCCGCTGGCGCGATCGCCGCGCGCAAGTATGACTCGACCGGTAGCGGCGCCGCCTCGCCTGGCCCGCGCACGCAAATGCGCGCGACCGCAACGACCAAGCGGTATTCGCCAGCCGGCAGTTCCGCTGTCGCCGGCACCCGAAAGCGCCCGCACCACCATTTGACGGCCGCGTCTTGCACGGCCTTGGCGACCGCGTGCACGGCGACGTGGCCGGCGTCTACCAGATGCGGGTCGTCGTGAAAATCGTCTGCGTGTTGCACCAGTTCAACCAAACCGCCTTCGCTGCACCACTGCCGCTGCGCACGCCGAATCCGCGACTCGCCGCGGGTCGACGGGATATCGGCGATCGCCTGCCGCAGTTCACTATCGAGCGCCAGTGTCGCGCCAATCCCTTGTGCGTGATCGGCGTACGTCTGTCGCAGGTGGCGGCGCCGTGGCTCGAAGTGGCTGCCCGGAAAATGCGCGGCAACGCCAAGCCGCAAGAGCGTCGCCAGGTCTAGCGGTTCGACGAATCTGCGAAACTGTTGCACGCGCGACACCGCCTGCGCATCTCCGTCGCCCAAAGTCACAAGTTCGCGGCCGTGCTTGTCGATCAGCTCGTCCTCCAGTTTGCGCGCCTTTTCCGCTAGTTCGACGCGCTGCTCAAATTCGTGCAGTTGCGCCTCGCTCAGCTTTCGACTGCAGGCCGACCGATGCAGCGGCTCCCATTGTGCGCTCAAGATGGATTCCAGCGGCCCGATCGAGCGCTCAAAAATGCGAATGCGCGACCACAGACGCCGAAAAATCGTGTCCTCGATCGAGCCGCCGACGTATAGATTGAAAATGTGGATCTTCTGCTCGACCTGGCCCAGCCGGTCGAGGCGGCCGATGCGTTGCTCGATCTTCATCGGGTTCCACGGCAGGTCGTAGTTGACAAGGCATGAGCAGAACTGGAAGTCGAGGCCCTCGGAGCCGACTTCGGTCATTAGCAACAGGGCGAAGCGGTCCGCTTTTGCGGCCTTGAACTGCTCAAGCACGCTGGGCCTTTCGTCCATTGGCGTGTCGCCATCAATGCTGTGGCACTCAACGTGGCGAGCAAGCGCGGCCTTGAGGTAGTTCAGTGTCCGCCGAAATGATGTGAACAAGATCGCCTTGGCAATTCCAAGGGCGCGAATCTGGCCGATAATGCCAATCAACCCACTCAGTTTGCTGTCGCAGCCCAATGCCGCCGGCACGCTGGCACTGTCCACCCCACCAACCGAAAACTCGTCGTCCTCGTCGTCGAGCAGATCGCGCAATTCGTCGGCCAGATCGTCGGCATAACTGACTTCGCCGCCGAGGAGCCGCCCGACTGTTTGCGGCAAACAACTACAGGCCATCCGTTCGAGCTGAATCGCGCGAAAGACGCCGCCGGTTTCCACGTCACCGCGCATCTGGGCAGCTTCCCATTCGATGGCGTCCAGCGCGGCCTGCTCGGTTGAACTTAAAGCCACGACCACGTCATACGGCACGCGCATGGTGTCGATGCGCACTTCGCGCTTACGTGTCCGCGTAACGATGCTGGCGAGCGGATCTAACTCGCGTAGCCAGCTCAGGATTTGCGCACGTTGCTCCGGTGACAGCTTGCCGGTCGGCGTTGTGGCCTGTTGACGCAGCAGGCCCGTAACCATCTCCAGCATCGGGTTGCCAGCCGACGCAGCCGACCCGCTTTGGGCGGCGGTGATCTCGGCCAAGATGGCAGACGCAGGCTCGTCGTTGGCAATTCGGCCAGCCGCCAGGCGCACCGCGGCGCCGGGCAGGTTTTGGCGCTGAAACGACCACTCGTCGGGGTACTCCTCGGGGGCTAGGATGTGCAACTGGTTGAACAGGTCGCGGTCGGCCAGATTGACCGGCGTCGCCGACAGCATCACCACGTAGCTGGCCGCTGCGGCGAGCGCTTCGCCGAGTTGAAACGTCTGCTTGTCGGCGTTGCGCATGTGGTGGGCCTCGTCAATGACCACCAGGTCAAAGGCGTGGATGCCGATTTCGGTCAGCTCGCGCAGCTTGGCCGCCACGTCGGGATGGCGCGCCGACTGCATAGAGATGATCGCCAGCTTGCGGTCGGCAGGAGCACCGCTTTCGAGTTCGCCTAGGTACCGCATCAGTTCGTGGCGCCGCCACAGATCGAATTCTTCTGCAAAGCGGGTGCGCATCTCAGTTTGCCACTTCAACCGCAAGGTGGCAGGGCACAACACCAGCACGCTGGCCACCTCGCCGCGTACCGCGAGTTCGCGATGAATGAGCCCAGCTTCGATGGTCTTGCCCAGCCCGACTTCGTCGGCGACCAGCAGGCGCCGGCTATCGCTGTGGATGAGGCGGATGAGCGGTCGGTATTGGTGCGGATAATAGTCGATCTTGCCGGTGCGAAAGGCATAAACGTGGTCCGACAAGGCCAAGCGCACGCGCAGCGCGGTGATGTACGCCCAGAGCTGTTGCGGACTGTAGTAGCGGCCCAGGACGGCGTCCTCAAGCGGGTCCGGGTTCGGCGTATCGACCCGAATCAAGTCCGCGATGTCGTACATCCGAGTGACGCCTGGCCGCAGATAGACCTTGGCATACGGAGGTTGCCACCACAGCACCGTGCCGACCTGCGCAGGGTTGCTGCGCGGCGCCACGCGCTCGCCATTGGCTACGTCGTCTTCGTTCATCGCGGGTGATCTGTGTCGATGGCGATTTCGTCCGGTGATGCGGTGAACCAACCGCTCATGTAGTTCGGGCCGGAGGTGCGCAACCGAAAATCGCGGATACGCCTCGGCCACAACACCAGGGCTGCGGCGGAATCCCACAGGCCGTCGGCGTCGCAAACCGTACCGGTCGCGAATTTGCCGCTGAGCGAACGGATGCGGTCCGCGCCGACCTGCACCGCGTCCCAGTTCAGCAGCCTCGGCGCACCGTTCGCTGGCAAGCGGTCGCCGCGCGCAAAGGAATTGGCGATCGCCATTGACTCGCGGCGCAACAGTAGATCCAGTTGATCCTCAGTCAGCTCGGTGATGTCGGGCAATTGCAAAACCTGACCGTCCGGCAATCGCCGAGCGGTGACGACAGGCCATGGTCGACCGGCGTGCAAGCGCACTTCTACCTCAGCGCGCTCGTCCGGCCGGCAAAGGCCCAATTCGGTGACAGCCCATTGCAGCGGCAGATCGTTCGCCCCTTGCCGCACAAGGACTGCCACGACGCCAGGCCCAGCGCCGTCACGATTGTCGCGAATACAAACCTCGCACCGGCCGATCTTTTTCCTGCCCGTTTCGTCAACATGCAACTCAACTGGGCTCAGTCGGAGTGACGGAAAAACGTCCTGATCGAACGACCATACAAAGGCTTCGGTCAGGCTGAAAAGGTCGACGCTGGACTGCCCGTGCGAGCAGAGGGCATGACCGTGCAACGCCGCTCCGATCGAGGTCGCCGCGAGGATCCTTTGTGAAAGCTCATCGCCGTCTTTGCGTTGCGGGTGCCACACGGCGACCTTGTCTGCACCGAACGCGTTAGCCAACTTCTGCCGGACCAGAGGCATCAGCGACATGCCACCTGCTGGCAGCACCCAGTCGATCGTCGACGCGCCACGGCCATGGTCTGCCAGGAACCGAATTGCCGCGCCGACTGCGCGATCCACGAGCGGTGCCACAGCGGTTTCGATGGCCTCGCGCCGGACTTTGCGTGGGCCATTCCAGTTGATCGGCGCCGCCTCCAGGCTCGAAAGCTCGATCTTGAGTTGTTCGGCATGAGCAAACTGCAGGAGCCTGGACATGCCCAGCGGCTCACCAAATCTGGCAACCAGCAGCGAATGGATCGCGGCGTCAAAGTGCCGGCCGCCAAGGTCGTCGTCTGGCGCGCCGACCGCCAGCACTTCTTGCGGCACCAGGCGGCCAAGCTCGTCGGTTGTGGCGCGCACCAAGGCCAGATCTAGCGTGCCGCCGCCAAAATCGAACACCAGCGCGCGAACGGACGTCGGTGACCTGCCGACGGAGGTGGACTCGCTGAAAGGATCGAAGGTGTCGGCGAACGGGTCAAACTCCGTTGGCACATACGACGGCGGCGCACCCAGCGCGATAGCCACTGGTTCGGCGACGAATTGCACTTTGGCGACGACTTCACGCCGGCTCGCGAACAACCCCGTTCGATGCAACGCTTCAAGCAGGCGGTAGCGTGCCACAAGGCCATACGCTGCCGGCACGCCGACGACGATGGCGTCGACTTGCCGCCAAATACGCTTGATCTCGTCTCGCTTCAGCAATTCGGCGAACACCGCGGCTGCACTCGCTACCATGTCTTCGCGCGAAAACACGGTTGGTTGCAAGTAGGAAACCACCTGCCGAAAGGCTTGCGAGCCATCGACGGCGTTGGGTGGCGCCACCAAATCCAACTCTTGGTCTGTGCGGTAAGCCACGCTGCGCATGTGGCGATCGTCCAGGTTGCCTTTGAAGTCCTTGACAATTCTTGCCCCAACGCTCGTCGGATCCGTACTGCGTTGCACGACCCGCGGCGGGCGGTGCCCCTCGAACAGGACGCAGGTCGGCAACAGGCACTCGTACGGCGACTGCCGATCCCAGGGCCCCAGGAGTTCTGGCCGATTGGGATCGGCGTTCCGTGAGATTGGCGGATAGATGGCCACGGAAGAGTTCGTGGTGCCGAAGTCGATCCCCAATACGTACATCGGGCCCTCTCAATCGGCGTCGGCAACCGCGGTGGCCGGGCGCACGATGGTGCGGTTGGTTGCGCTGCCGATTGCCGTGCACGCAAAGCCGGAGGCAATGATCATACCCTGACGGCCTGCTGTGGCAGCAACCGGTGCGCCTTCAGAATTCACCCAAACGACATCGGCTGGCGCATTGTCACACATGGCCGGCGCAATGATGCGCGATCCGGCTGGTGCCACCGCCCGTTCGATGCCAAGCGCGGTCAACGCCTCGCGCATTTGTAGCCAATGGCGCAAACATTGCTCCGCGCTGTCCAGCGTCAATCCGATGGCTTCGGCAACCTTGGTCCGCGCCTTGGCCATCGCGCGATCGGCCCGCTCGCGCCGCAGCAGGTGGGCCTTGACGGCCCCAACAAGCCGCGTTTGCAAGCGTTGCAGCACCTCGCCGCGCTCGTATTCGCCAATGTCAGCCATCGACCACCCGGTTGGGGCCGAAAGCCAACCGTCGATCCAGCGTTCGGCCGCCCAACGCGTATCGCCACCAACGGGGGCCCATTTTTCGCGCCAGGCGCGTTCAGTCAGCCGGCGGCGGTCATCCACAGGCGCAGCCGCCAAGGTTCCGTCCCAGAGCAAGTTTGCCGCAACGGTTTGGTTGCGGAGCAGTTCGGCGCCGGCCATCTCCCATGCGTGGATGCCAAGGCGTGCAGTGCCAATTCTGCGTGAAAGATCGGCGGCGGCCGCGCGGTAGGCGGTGCGCTCGACGGCGGCAACCGCCTGGTTTTCGCTCCGGCGAGCGAACTCGGCCAGCACGCGCAGCACCGGCACGAAGCGTGGGTCGGCGGCGGCTGCCGGTTCGTCAAGCCAGTCGCCCTCGGCGGCAGCCGCAGACTGCGCAATCTCGCACTTGGCCAAAGTTGCGGAAATGAAGTGCTGGGCTGCGCTAACGTCGCCATTGCCAGACTCTTCCAATTCGGCGAGCACCGCGTCAACGCGGTCGGAGGCGACCTGTAGCGCATCGGTCAACCCTGCCAGCGACACTGTTGCTTCTGCGGCGTGCTGCAGAGCTTGCGACGCGGTGCCCCCGATTTCGCGGCAATACCTGGCCACAAGCGACTCGTCGCTCTCGTCGCGCTCGCCACAAATCGCAGCCAAAGAAGGGCGCATCCGCTGCAAGGCCGGCGCGTCAATGTCATATGCAAGGTCGCCGCCAAGTTGCGAAAATTCAGTGAGAATGTCGACGCCTATTGCGGCATCATCCATCAGGCTTGACCCGGCAAGCTCGGCGAGTTGGCTCGCAAGACCCGACGTGCCCCAGACGGATGCTGCGTGCCGCAGTCTGCTCGCCGCGAATTGCGACCACCACCACGCGGTACCCGCCGGAATTGGTCTGGGCGCATCGGCCAAGACCAAATCCGAAAACCAGGTAGGTAGTTCTTGAGCCCAAGTTGCGCGGCTGTCCGCTGTCGCACGCCGAATGCCGTGCAAGAGCCACTTGCGTATTGGTGGCCACCATTGGTCTCGATTGCCCAGATGGGCAACTGCCGGCTCCATTGCGCGCAATAGCAACAGCACAGTTGGAGCCAGCGGCACCTCTTGCCGACAGCACCGTTCGAATGTGGCTTCAACGGCCGATGCTGCCAGGTCCGCAGGCGCAGCACTCAAGTAGGCAGCGGCGGCGTCGACTCTGCTTTTGACAAGGTCGAGGTCGCGGGCACCGAGCAGACCTAAGTAGCGGCCAGGCACGGCGCAGCTCTCGTCCGTGGCTTCGGTCAGGTCCCTGAGGCCCCCGTCGACGACATCGCGCAACGAAGGGACGACCCGGCAGGCAAACAGAAACTCGGCCTTCTGCGCCCCGCTCAGCTTGCGGGCCAGGCTGGCCAGGCGCTGCGCGCGGCTCTCCAGCCAACTCGCATCGTCTGGAACGGTCAGCCCCATTGCGAAGGACAGCCGCTCTAGCGACTCGCCCGCTGCAGCGTTGTCGATGGCCGCGACGATCAAGTACTGCCGCAATTCGGGGTTTGCCGATTGCCAGGCGCGTTCGTAAAACGTGTGGTCAATCAACACCGAGCGGCTTGCACGCGCCCGCATGTCGGCACCTGGCCCGGCGTGCCGCCAGACCACCACCCGCGGAAACACGATCGAGCGCCACCACGTGTAGATCTTGCCGTTCGGGTCGTCAGCGAAAGAAAACGGCCGGTCCAACCAGTCGAAAACTGCACCGGCAAACTCGTCGGGCCAGAGGTTGGCGGCAAGCCCGGCGACGTCCCCTTCGCTGGCCAGTAGCAACGCACAGGCCGCGCTCTCGACCTGCAGCTCGTCGGTCGCCAATTCGGTGTGCGTTCTCAATGCCGGCCGGCGCACGGCCGCTTCGGCAGCATCCATCGAAGGGATAGTCGGTTCGCCTCGCCAGTCGTCGGTCGGTAGGCAGGCGCGCCGGTGGACTGCGAGGACGTGCAGCCATGACGATGCGCTACGCCGCAAGGCCTCGACCGCAGCCGAAGCCGACCGCAACGACCCCATGAGTGCAATGCGGACGAGCGACCATGCGAGCCGTTGCGGTACCACAATAGGGACCGCTACACACAGGCCTTCAATGACGGCGTCGGCCAAGCTCTTGCGATCGAGCAATTGGGCGAGCAGTTGCGACGAATTCGCCGCGGCGGCTGTGCCGATGGCCTGCGCGCGTTCGCGCAGGATGTCGTCGTCGACATCATCGCCACTGGCGTCGGATTTGCGCCAATGCCGCGACAACTGTGCATCAGCATTGGCGAACCCGGCGGTTCCGGGCTGGGATAGTGCAGCGCAAATCTCGGCGGGTGCAAATTCCATGAGCCCTCGGACGCTGATCGATCGCCTTCGCCGCTCGGTTTCCGCCTGCGGCGCAACAGCGCCAGCGTCGCTGGCATCACAACCGCACGCACCAGACGCGGGCATAGCGCGCGCCGATGTGTAGCCCTGCTGGGGAATGGCGTCAAGTCGAACGCCTGTGCGGGCGCAGATCGCAGAGAGTGCGCTTGACCACGAAGGCATAGCTAGCAGAATCAACTGGTTGGCGACATGCCTGTTCGGTTATGTGTGGTCGTCATGTAAGGCCGCTGATTTACAGACACTTTGAAGGCAGTCTGGGC
>SXGU01097454.1_pt1 | contig 19259 bp, 17 predicted proteins | sample 3174531 | NCBI WGS metagenome assembly SXGU01 (sample SAMN11356863, study PRJNA531348) | freshwater metagenome | isolation source: freshwater sample F1-140 | place: China: Fuxian Lake, Yuxi | collected 2017-12-25 | reverse complement strand
TGCCCCAGTGGCCCTGTGGTGGTTTCAATCCCGCTGGCATGACCATATTCAGGGTGACCCGCCGTTTTTGCGCCAAACCCACGGAAATTCTTTATATCTTCCAAGCCCATATCCGCGTAGCCTGTAAGGTATAACAGCGAATAAATCAGCATCGACCCATGCCCAGCCGACAGCACGAAGCGATCGCGGTCTGGCCAGTTTGGATGTGCCGCGTCAAACTTCAAATGCTCGGCAAACAGCGCGGTTGCGGCGTCAGCCATGCCCATCGGCATCCCGGGATGCCCAGAATTTGCGCGTTCCACTGCGTCCATAGAAAGTGCGCGGATGGCATTTGCCATATCACGGTTGCTTGTTGCTGCCATAAAATTTTCCACTTCAAATTTAATTCGATCGTGCTATGTTCCTGTATCAAGCATAGACAGGCAAACTTCTCAAGAAAAATCTGGCTCAAGAAAAATCTGGTTCAAGAAAAATTATGTATAACCCGCAAGAAGACAAAATTTATTCCGCCAGCACTCGGCTTTTTGACGCTTGGGCGCGGCTAGAGCGCAATTTACAGAGCGTGACCGTCGGGCAGGATAGGGGGCAGCGCGAGCAGCAAGCCTTGCTTAACTATCAACGGGAAAATGAGGAATTGCGCGAAAATATAGCGCGTCTAGAGCAACAATATCAGGAATTACAAGTGGTTGCTGGCAAAGTAAATGGCAAATTGGAAAGTACGCTGGAACGACTTGGGCAGATTTTGGAGAAATAGGTTCTGCCCAGAATCAACCCCTGTAAAATGCCGCCATGGTTAGGTCGTCATTAAGCCTCGCTGCGTAGTTGTCATTGAACGCTCCCAACAGCTTATCGAAGGCAGCGTCGCAGTTGTTGGTGTTTTTATTGAGTTCTGACGAGAATATTTTTACTACTTCTTCCAGCTCGAGCATTGCGTCGTTCTTATCCATGGTTTCGGTTAGCGCGTCGCTATAGAGAAACAGGCAGTCGCCAGCGGAAAAATCAACTTCGGTGGTTTTATAGGTATAATCCGCCACTGCGCCAAGCAACATGCCGCTGCTGTCCAGAATTTCTTGCGCTCCGCCGCGCTTAAATATGACGGGTGCGGGCGAGGCGGCGGCGGAATAAGCAAGGCTGTTGCTCTCCACATCTATCACCCCGTAAAACATGGTGGCGAATGTTCCCCTCGGTAAAATTGGGGCTAGGATGGCGTTGAGTTTGGTCAGATATTCTGCGGGCGCGTGGGCTATATCCGCCAAGGTTTGCATCATGGCGTGCAGCCTGAATACATTAAGCGCGGCGTTCACCCCGTGACCAGAAAAATCCACAGTATAAACTGCAAATTTACTAGCCGAAATTGGTAATATTCCCCAAAAATCACCGCCCAGTTCCGAGCAGGTTTGAAAATGCTCGCGGATACGCAGTTTGTAACGGCTTTCCGCCTCGGCAATCTCTTCTTTATAGGGCATGAGAACCAGCTGCGTCGACTTGGCAATGTCCAATTCCTGCACCACCCGTTGGTTAAAATCGCGCAGCTCGCGCATCATCAACTCGCGCTCAAGATGGATTACGCTTCGCGCCATTAATTCTTTGGCATCAATAGGTTTGCGCACATAATCCGAAGCTCCCGCCTCAAAAATATGGGTTTTATCTTCACTTTCGGTCAGGGCGGTTTCCACCAATATTGGCGTGTTGGCGATGTCAGGATTTTCATGGCTGCGAACTTGCCTGCACAGCTCAAAACCGTCCATCTCGGGCATTTGAATGTCAGTTATAACCAGATTGGGCTTATAGGCATAGATTTTTTCCAGCCCTTTTTTTCCGTCTTCCGCGCTTTCAATATTTACAAAGCCGTTTTTTTTGAAAATCTGCACCAAAGTTGCCCGCCCGACAAAATCGTCCTCAATAATCAAAATTCGGCTGTTTAATATTCCTGATTTGATTTTCATGGTGTTTTTTCCATTTTTTTCAATTGCTCTTTTATTGTAAGGCATGCCTCGTTGTGCGCTTGTTCCGCTTGCTCGATTAGGCTTTTTATTTGGGCAATATCACCAGAAAACCCTTCCAATTCCATAGCTAGCGCGGCTATTTTCAGTGCGCCAATTTGTTGGCTGGAAGACTTTAGCGGGTGCGCCGCCTCGGATATTCTTTTCAAATCTTCTTGCTCAAACGCGCCGTAAATCGTTTGTATATAACCATCCGCCACCGACAAATGCTGCGTAAGAACGCTGGGCGCAATATCGCCCATCAGCTCGCAAAAAACACTGAATAATTCGGCGTCTAATATCGGAAGTTCAGAGTGTTTCATAAGCAATTACACGAGATTTTTTTGCCTTGATTTATGTCAAATAAATTTTTCAAATAATAAAATACGCTTGGGGCTTATACTCCATAAATGGTTAAAAAATTGCTAAACAACTCAAAAAATAACCAAAAAAAAGACAAATTTTCTTGGCTCGGCGCGGAAGCCCCGCGCTATACCAGCTATCCGACCGCGCATCATTTTTCGGCGCAGGTGGACGCAGCGGTTTATCGCCAGTGGCTCAGTGAATTGGCGGATGATGCGGCGGTTTCGCTCTATATCCATATTCCATTTTGCAAGGAATTATGCTGGTTTTGCGGTTGTCATACCAAAATTACCAATCATTACGAACCAATTGCTCGATATGTGCAGGTTTTACGGCAAGAAATAGCCCTGTTAAAGCAGCAAAAAGGCGACAAATGGCGGCTGACCAGCATCCATTTTGGCGGTGGCTCGCCTAGTATTTTAAGTAGTACGGATATGTCAGCGATTATGAGCGATATTTCTCAGCTATTTGCACCCAGTGACCGTCATACCCGCCCTGTGCGGGTATCTAGGGATAAAACCAATGACGGAATTTGTTGCCCTAGATCCCGTGGCAAGCACGGGATGACGACTACGGTTGGAACATTGGCAGAGGTGGCAATTGAGCTAGACCCGCGCACGACAACGCCAGAAAATATCCGTTTGTATTCTGAATTAGGCTTTAACCGCGTAAGCCTTGGCATTCAGGATTTTGATGAGCAGGTGCAGATTGCAATTAATCGCATGCAGCCATATTCCATGGTGGCGGCGGTGATGCAGCAGCTGCGGGACGCTGGAATTGAGAATATAAATTGTGACTTGATTTATGGCTTGCCGCGCCAGAATATGAAAGGTTTTCGCTCTACCATAGAAAAAACTATCGCTCTAAAACCGTCGCGCATCGCGCTGTTTTCTTACGCGCATGTGCCAGCGGTGAAAAAACATCAGCAATTAATTGATGTGAATTTATTGCCCACGGATGCAGAAAAATTGGAATTATTTGAAGCCGCCTGTGATATGTTGCTCGCGGCTGGGTATATTGCAATCGGCATCGACCATTTTGCCTTGCCGAGCGACAGCCTTGCAATTGCCGCAGAAAATCACAGTATGAGGCGTAATTTTCAGGGTTATGTCAGCGACGGTGCGGAAGCTATCATCGGGCTTGGCATCTCCGCCATCAGCCAATTTCCGCAAGGCTACGCGCAGGCGACCAGCAATTCATTCGATTATAGAAATGCTGTGAGCCGTGAGAGCTTGCCCATCGTGCGCGGTTATCAAATGAGCGAGGAGGATAAAATCCGCAAAGCTATTATTGACGAGTTGATGTGTTTTATGGCGGCTGAACTGCCAGATGCACAGCATTTTCAGCGAGAAATCGCGGAATTACAAAAGCCTGAATATCAAAATATCGTGTCGGTTTGTGGAAAACGCATAGAAATCACCACTAAACACCGTATGGCAGCGCGGATAGTCGCCTCGGTATTTGACGAATATCGCATCACCACCGCTGGTCGTTATTCGAAGATAGCTTAGGTTCTGTTGAGGAATTCTACTATAGCTTGCTGCAAATGGCAGTTTCCTGCGCTTCCGTTGCTCATGTACTTAGTGTACACTCCGCTACGGTTCTCGGAAACCACCATTTTCGCTTGCGCCATAGCGAATTTCTCCACAGAACCTAGCCTATAAAAACACCCTCCCAGAGCAGATTTTTCTATGATAAGTTGATTGTGGCTTGTCATTGCGAGGAGCGCAAGCGACGCGGCAATCCAGCTTGTTGATACTTTCTCATATTGAGAAAGTCAGTTTCATATTGAGAAAAAGTTATAAGAATAGGTGGTTTTTTGCTTACAGTTGATAATCATTCTCAAAAGCTAATGTATAGCAGCAGTGATAGGCCCTTCGGCGCGACCATGGATGAATTGGTCAACAAATTCATTCCCGCTTTGCTCAATTTTGCTGATGTCGTCCTGCCAAATCAATTTGCCTTTATAGAGCATAGCCACGCGGTGGGCGATGCGGCGAACGCTTGCCATATCGTGGGTGATGGTAAGGGTGGTTGCGCCAAGATCCTTGGAGCATTTGACGATTAGTTGGTTGATGACATCCGCCATAATCGGGTCTAGCCCTGTTGTCGGCTCGTCAAAAAAGATGATTTCAGGGTTGGCGGCGATGGCGCGGGCAAGGGCAACGCGCTTTTGCATTCCGCCCGAAAGCTCCGCTGGTGACAGGTTTGCTACATCCGCACCGAGACCAACGGCTTTTAGCTTTTCAATGGCTAGTTTCTTGGCTTCAGCTTTGCTGATAGCTTTGTTTTGTAGGAGCGAAAAACTGATATTTTCCCACACTGGCAAGCTGTCAAACAATGCGCCGCCTTGAAATAACATACCGAATTTACGCATAATATTCTGGCGTTCACGGCGCGACAATTTGGTTATTTCAACGCCGTCAATCTTTATGCTGCCTTTATCGGGGGTGATGATACCGAGAATACATTTGATAAGCACCGATTTCCCGCTGCCAGAGCCGCCAATAACCACCAGCGACTCGCCTGTTTCAATGGCAAGGTCAACGCCGTCCAGCACCTTCTTGTCACCGAAGGATTTGCAAACGCCAGAAAGTTCTATTTTAGGTATGTTCATGTGAGCGATTGAATAGATTTTTTACAAAATGTCTACTGATTTTGTGGTTGGGTGTCAGCGGGAGGTTTAATAACGGAACAATCCGCACCGCTGGGGAAACATTTATTGGCTTTGGTTGCTGAATTCTCGGTTTTGCAACTGCCCCATTTTGGCCCGCAAAGTGTTGTATCCATCTTAACCGCAGTGCCTATGCCTTTGAAGCCGCTGGTGAGGCGCAGTGGGATTGGCGGGTCGTATCCATCTTCCACGCATTTAGCGAGGATATTGCTCGGGATTTTTGAAGTGTCGATGCTTACAGTTTTCATATAATCATCAACGGAGATTTTGTCTTTTTTATAGGTGAATTCATATTTGCAAACGCGGCTTTCATCCTTGCGGGGGTGATAAACCGTTGCGCTATCCCATTGCCCAGTTGGCAATACGCAAGCGGTATAGTAAGGGTCGGCGCATGACGGCGCGTTGCCAATTTTTGCAGCATTATCGCTATCGGCAAGCTTTCGGTCATGCTCTGGCATATCCGCGCCGTTTTGGTAAATGGTGCGCTCTATGGGCTGCCCGAAAGAAAGGCTAGAGCCTGTCGCTGTGGGGAATTTGCCTTGATCCCAGTTTTCAACAGTAACTCTGCCATGTCCGCTATCGCCGAAACCTTCGGTGACATATCCAATTTTATTGAGGTGACCAATCGAAAACACTACAATATCGCCAGCTTTAGCGTTGTGTAGCCCCATATCCTTGCTAGATGCTGGGATATTATTTTCAAAATCGCTGATGTTATTTTGGTTTTTATTGGTGTGACCATTCACAAATCCGCGCCAGCCCAGCGGCCACGGCCACGATACGCCGTCCTGTGCCACATAGTTTGCGCCTGCCCGCGCTAGCACAAAATCCTCTGCGCCACCGCCATATTTGAACAGTTTTTCCGTGCGTCCAAGGCAAACGAGATTGGAGCGGCGTGTTGTCCACATCTGATGTGCTTTCATCCCCAGCCAGCCATCAATGCGGGCGAGCTGTGCTTCGCGTGGTTTATCATCTAGCACCATAGGTTTTGGCGGTGGATTTCCAGATGTTCCTTGCGGCGTAGTTGGAAATTTTAGTATGTTGGTGTCTTGCGAAAGTATTTCCTCGCGCCCCACACCAACAATTGCGTCATAGCTGCCGAGCGTATTTATTGGGCTGCCGCCGCGTTTGGGGTTGCCTGCGGAAGCCCCTGTGTCCCACCAGCGCATATATGGCATGTTGGAGGCTTTATTCAAACCCGTTGGCGGGAAATAATGCTGGAAGGTCAGCTCTTTTGCGGTTTTGCTCTCGTCACACCCGCCAGCACTGTTGAGCAAGGTATCCAGTGCTTTTATAATAAACATCGTAGCATCCAGATTGGACAACCCCATGTTCCATGCACCCGATGATTGCATCAAAGAGTCCATAATACCAAATTGATTGAGCAATCTAATATTAAGCCCATGGATGGAATCGCCATCATAAATATGGTCAAAGAACCCACCTAGTTTTCCCATGCGTTTTTCACGCAACCCTTCGCAGGTTCGCAGCTTTAAGAAATTAACAGGCACGACATCTTTTATGATAATCTGGCAACATTGCTGAATGGTCATGCGCATTGGGCAGGAAAATGGATCAGGAAGCGGAGAAGGCATTGGCGAACCTTTGTCGTGTCTATCTGCTTCATAATATTTAGTTTTGCATGGTGGCGTCCAATTATAATCTTTTTTATGATATTTTTCTAAAAAATTGTTCCATCGCCATGATGCGTAATTGAATTCTATGCGTTGCATGATGCAATTGTTAAAGGCTTTTCTGCGTGGCTCAAGTATATCAACTGGCACAATGGCGCACATCACGGGTGTTTCATCCAGTTTTAATAAATCCTGTGGATTACTAACAACCACCTTTTTTAACTCGTCTATACTCATGTTAATAGGAAAAGGGATTTTTTCATAGCCAATCCCCCAAGGATTTCCAACTCTTTCTCGCGGCACAAACTGTAAAGTTTCCCAAGAATAACCGCGATCTGTGCGGTATGTAGGAGAATATGGAGCATCGAAATCAACATGTTTATAGTCATCCCGTGGAGAAAATGGATTTTTAGGGTCATTTATTTTTTCCACATTTGGGCAGTAACCCGCCTTCTTTTCTCCTTTAGATGTGTATTTTAGGTCATCTCGAATATTGCCGTGCAGGATAGGATCAGTCATCGGAAAAACATGATGAACTGGTCCTTTGCAATATGTCCCCATAGATATCCAGCATTCAAATGTAGCAATTGCACCGTATTTAGCTACCATTGCTGGGTTGATTAGCCACCAAGCCCATGCCGATTTTAATTTGCCGCCTTTAGCAGTGGTTACGCATGGTAAATATTTTGGAAATGCTGGTGATGTTTTGTTGGGGAACGCCTCATTCCAGCTGCGGCTTAAATATTTTTGTGGTTTATATTCCGCATCGTCCAAATCTGGGCGATCCATAACTTGTTTCACCGCCATGAAACCGCCACTTGGTTTTCCTGCGCCACTTTTGAGTTTTTCTGCAGTTTTACCACTCATTAGCGGTTGGCAGCTATTGAAAATCGCCGCGGTTGGGTTGTTGCCAGTAAGCGGGTCATCAGTCTGTTTGCCTGTGCGTTCTAATGTCCATTCTGGGTGTGCAGCGCGTTGAAATATATAATAATCATAGCATTTTTCAGCTCTGCGTTTCCATTTTGCGGCACTGCCTGCCCCTGTTGGCTTCCCTGCTAAATCTGTATTTTCAAAAATACTTTCTGGACATCCTTGACTGCCAAGAAAAAAGGCTTTTGGTAGGTAGTAGTTGCTCGTTCCATAAGGCGATTCTTGTGTTCGAAAATCTACATCATCAAGATTTTTGTAGTAGGAAAAACCTTGTGCATCAGAGGCACTGGTGGTGAAATGAGGGATATTAAGCAACTTCATACATTTTTGTTGCTTGGGGTCTTCGGAGTTATATAGCGGCTTTGCTCCTGCCACAAAACCTTCTACTTTTTCACCATAAGTAACAAGCTTTCCAGAAGAGGTTTTTACTTTTGGGTCACCAGTTTTTTTATCAAATTCCTCTGGTTTTAGATTTGCCCCTTTAATGCAAATATCTCGGTAATAGCTGTCCACCACTGGCGCGGTTGGCATAGCTGCTGAATATACTGTTTTTAGGTCACTTGGGGATATTTCAATAGCATAGGCATTTGGTGGCGGTTGAAACATAAAAACCGCAATTAGCAACGCGCAAAGACAATTCCGCTTAAATTTAGCGGGTAATTTTAATAAGTGTTGGTTGCAGTTTTTTTCTTGCACAAATCACCATCTACAAATCGTTGTTTTACTTTATTGCCTCGTCCAATTTTTCTTGTAACTGCTCTTGTATTTTATCAACCTCGAACGCGCAATGTGCTGGCGGTGGAGGTGGATTGTCGCAATCAATATCAATATCAAGATTATCTAAATTTGTCTTTGGAGCGAATAAATTCATACCCGCTTTTTTTATAAGGCATGGATTTTTTACATTTGCTATGTAACATCTGCAAGGGTGGCATTTCCATATACCGCCTTTTTCTCCGCCCCATGGTGGGCATTTCCATTTTGGAATATCAAGATGAATACAATCCCCAAAACCCTGCCAAGCCTGTGCGCTGAAAATTGGCAAGGTGGACAGAGCAATGGCGAGGGTGAGCAAGGAAAGAAGTTTGCGATATTTTTTCATGACCAGCACTTTCGTCAAGATTTTTGTTGTCCAGTAACTATACCATAAGTTTATGACAATATTATGACAATAACGAAAGAATTTTATTTGCCGCCACCTCGCTTGGCATTCCACCGCCTTCGGGGAGCAGCATATTCAAGGCTTTTTTGATATTTTCCTGTTGCCGACTGTGGATTTCGGGCAGGGCGAGGATGGTATTTGCAACGCTCGCCAGCATCAGCGGGTTTGCCCGCTCTTGCAGCAGTTCGGGGATAACCTCTTTACCCAGCAATATATTGATTAGATTGGCGTATTTGGTGATTATCATCCGCCGTAGCCAGTAGGCAGTGAAGCGGTTCATTTTATAGGTAATAAGCATAGGAACGCCCGCCATCGCCACCTCAAACGCCACTGTTCCCGACTTCACAATGGCGAAATCGCTGGCGGCGATGGCGTTTTTCTTGTCTGCTTCATCCTCGGCAATAATCACGCGGAAAGGGCAGGTGTTGAGATATGGCGCAAGCAGCGGCAGCAAATGCTCAGGCACAGCCAGCACCAGCGCGAGATTTGGATAACAACTAGCGAGCATGGCGATGGTTTTGGCAAAAATCGGCATGTGGCGTTTTACCTCGCCTTTGCGGCTGCCCGCGAGCAGGCAAAATATCTTCGTATCTGCGCTTATCTCATATTTTGCGCGAAATGCCGACGCGTCACCCGCTATGCTTTCCGCCACCACGGGATGCCCAACAAAGCTAGTTTTCAGTCCAACTCGCTCAAAATATGGCGGCTCAAACGGCAATAAAACCAACAGATGGTCAAATAATTTCGCGCATTTTTCCGCACGCTGCGGTTTATACGCCCAGACAGTCGGCGCGACGAAATGCACAAATTTGGTTTTCAGCCCCGCCGCCCGCAGCTTTTCCACCACGCGGAAATTAAATCCGGGTGAATCAATAGTTATCAGCATGTCGGGCTGTTTTATGGTGATGTCGGCGATGGTGGTGGACATGCGGACGAGGGTGCGTATCAGATAGGGCAGGATTTCCAGCAAGCCCATCATGGATAGTTCGTGATAGGGAAATAAACTTGTAAGCCCCTCTGCCTCCATGCGCTCGCCGCCAATGCCATAAAAACGGATATGGCGGGTGGATTTAGCACGCAACTCGCGCATCAGATGCGCCCCCAGAAAATCGCCTGATGGCTCGCCTGCGATAAGATATATGGTTAGCGATTTTTCAGTGTTATTCATACTTCACACCAATTACAAACAAGCCGTAGGCATTAGCTTTTTTGATTAGTTCTGCTTGGTCGATAATCAGGCTGGCATGGGCTTCTACGGCTACGCCAGAATAGCCATTCGCGTGTAAATTTTCAATGGTGGCAACGCCGATAGCTGGTAAATCAACCCTTCCTTCTTGCTGTGGTTTTTTCGCTTTTACCAGTACCCCGCGCTGGGTTTTATGGCTGGTTATTAGCGCGTCTGTTCCCTCTGCGGTTTCGGTTGCAATCACCACGCCATTTTCCACCACCACGGCTTGCCCGATGTCCAGTGCGCCAAGGTTTTTTGCCGCTGCCATGCCAATCATTATATCGGCTTTTGCTTGTTTGTCGGGCGCAGTTTTGGTGAGAATAGCTTCGGGCGCGAGTAAGCCGCCAAGGATGCTTTCCACACCGATTACGGTAAAATTTTCTTCCTCAAAAAATGCGGTGACGGCGCGAAGAATTGCATCATCGCCACCGAAAAAAGCCATCCCCAATTTTTTAATGAGTTTTGCGCCGTCAGCATCAGGGCGCAAGTTGCTTAGTGATGGGCGTTTGATGCCGCCCGCCATTACCACTTCTCTCACGCCCGCGCCGCGCAAATGTGTTAGTGCCTCACCAACCGCCCCAAGGCGAACGATAGCATGGGGCAAATGCGCCATGATTTTGTGGTCAAAACTTTCGTCAAAGGCGATGATAAAAAAATCGCGCCCTGTTTTTTCGCAGGCCGCAATAATCTGAGCAGGCAGGCTGCCCTTGCCAGCGATGATTCCAAGCGGCAATTTCTGCGGTGATTTTTTTTCGTCATTCATACCAAATAATCCGCAAATTCATTTACTACTGCTTGATATAATTCGCGTTTGAAAGGAACAATCAGGTTTGGCAGTTCGGCGGGCTTCACCCATTGCCACTCGCAAAATTCTGGGTGTGGCGTTTTGATGTTTATATCACTGTTCACGCCAGTAAAACGCAGGGCAAACCATTTTTGCCGTTGTCCACGAAATTTCCCGCCCCAAATGGTTGGGATTAATTTATCGGGTAAATCATAAGCATACCAATCGGCACTTTCGCCAATTAACTCAGCCTTGTTTGTTCCTGTTTCCTCGCCCATTTCGCGCAGTGCGGCAGCAAGAGGCTCTTCGCCTTCGTCAATTCCACCCTGCGGCATTTGCCATGCTTCAGATTTGGTGTCGATACGCTTGCCAACGAATACTTGGCTTTCATTGTTTATAAGCATGATGCCAACGCCAGCGCGGTAAGGTAGGTTTTGATACATATTACTAGAATCTCTTTGAAACGATAACTGATACGGGGACAAGCACAAAGCCGTGTTCATCCGCTTTTTTTGCCCATTCGCCAATTTGTTTTATGGTGATGGGGTAAGATTGCGCAATGCCAACGGCGACGCCTTTTTCTTTTGCGATTTGTTCAAGCAGCGACAGGCGGGCATCGATCGAAGATGCTGTTAGTTCTTCGTCGATTAAGGTGTCGGCGATGACGCTTGCCGTTGAACCTTTTTCTATAACTTCTTTGGTTTCATCCTTGGCGGGTGGCTTGCCAACTACCAGCATTAATCCGCGACCAGAGAGAACTTGTAACAACGATTTGAACAATTCGGTATTAGCAAGGAAAACTTCGTTTTGCGGAGTGAGAAAGCCGACATAGCCAGACTCTTGCGCCATTAGTTTTTTTATGCGAATTTCATTTTCTTGTTGTTCTTTAGAAATAAGCAAACCAAGAGGGCCAGGGTCAGTGGCGGGATAGTCGGCTGGCTCCATCGGTAAATCCAGCATCAGCTCATGCCCAGCTATTCTAGCTTTATTCATGTCGGTTGCTAAATCTTTGCCATACGGTGAAAAGCTTAAACTTACCGACTCTGGCAAATTTAGTGCCATATCGGTAATGCGTTTTCCAGAGCCAACACCAGTAACAATTATGGCGATTTTCGGCTTGTCACTTTTCAGGATGATAGGCTTAGCATAAAATTTCCACGGCTTCTCGCCGCTGCTGGACATTTTCGGCAGCGTTCCAAACTCGGTTTTTTCGAAAACCTCTTTAGATAACGGAGCAGGCGGGCTGGTGGATGGGGGGGGAGGGGGTATCTCTGCCTCATCTTCTGGCGTGCTGGTGATAGTTGCAACGACCTCTGCGGTGTCAGCAGTTTGCGCAGGTGGCGAGGCTGGAGCAGTGGCTTCCGCAGCAGGAGTTGCAGTTTCTTGTGCTGGCGGTGATGTATCCTGCGTAGTCGCATCAGCTTTTGCAGGCTCTTCTGGTGGCGTGCTAGCCTCTGGAGTGTTAGTCTCTGTAGTGCTGGGCTTTTCGTCGCTGGTTTCAGAGGTGATTATTTTGCCCTTGATTTCTCCGCTCTCTAGCGCAATTACAAGCCTGCGCCCATTCGCAAAAGCATCCGCAGTTTCCTTTTCGCCAGAAAGCCAAACCAGCCAAACACCAGCGAGCAAAGCAATCACCAGAGCGACAAGGCTGATGCGGAGCAGCAATATGTATATATTTAGATTTTTCATATCGCGAATATATACAATTTTTTATTGCGACTCGCAAGCGTCGTGTCTATCGATTTAGAACTTCGTTTCTTACGCTTTCTGCGATAGCAGCAACTTCAGCAATAAGATTTTGTGCGACACCAAGCTCGCTAAGGGTGTTCCCCAAATGCCCAACAACAGCGTCGAAATGCGCGTCAGTCAAGCCGTGACTTACCGCTTCTTTATGGGCATCTCTCATGCTGCGCCCAGAATAATTTGGCGCACCGCCAAAGGCGTAGGTTAAGAATGCCTTTTGTTTGGCAATTTGCCGCGGCATGTCCGTTCCAGAAAAAAACGGTTTCAATAAATCATCAGAAATAACTTTGGTGTAAAAAATATCAACAGCCGCATTTACCGCATCTTTACCGCCTAGTTTTTCGAATAATGTCATGATTTTTCTTTCTGCGAATGGTTGTTGAAATAATTTTTCTTGCTATTTTTTGTACAGTTATTTTTGACTTTTGCAACATATATAAACTGTGAATTTTGAGCAGGCTATTATTTTGAGCAGGCTATTATGTTGGAAAACTTATAACCACCCGTAACCCTGGTTTGTTGTCTTCTAGCGTTATGTCCGCGCCGTGAATTCTTGAGATAGCTTCGACTAAGCTTAGTCCTAGCCCATTTCCCTTGGTGTTTCGGCTTTGTTCAAGGCGGAAGAATTTTTCGAATACTTTATCCGTATAATCGGATGGAATTCCGATGCCGCTATCTGCGATAATTATTTTTGTTTGGTCGCCTATAATTTCGCTAGCAATATTTACTCGCCCGCCCTTGGGGGTGAATTTAATGGCATTATCTATCAGATTTGCAAAAGCTTGGGTTAGTAGATTTTTTTCACCATCAATTATGATTGGTGTTTCGATATTATTGATTAGTGAAATGTCTTTTTCCGCGGCGTACGGCTCATAAAATTCCACTAAATTCTCAATTATTTTATGCAGATCGCAAGGTGCAAAATCACGAAAATCAGTGTTGGCTTCCAGTTCAGAAATTTTTAGTATTGAGTTAAAAGTCCCCACCAATTCCTGCATGTCTTGAATGTTTTTTTCGAGTAATTTACGGGCTGGATTTTCATCATCAATCTTTCGCAAGCCAGCGTCCAGCCTATTGATAATGCGATTTAGCGGGCTGCGAAGATCGTGCGCGATATTATTGGCAAACTGCCCGATGGATTTAAGCAAGCTTTCAATTTTATCGAGCATATTATTGAGATTGGAGGATAAATCGTCAAATTCATCACCGCCACGAGTAAAGGGAATGCGCGTGCTGAGTTCGCCGTGCATGATGGTTTGTGCCGAGCGATTGATGATGTTGATACGGTGCATAACGCTGCGCGTCATAACCACTGCTCCAAGAAACGCCATCACCAAAGTGATGAGCAAACTCGCCCAAAAAGTTTGGGCAATAATTTGTGCGATTTTTTCGCTATTTTGCGTCGTTTGTCCAACTAGTAATACGCGCCAATTGGAAAGCGGAATGACTATCGCCCGTACCTCTATATTTTTTTGTATTGTGCGTGTACCTTCAATTTGGAAACGAATCCAATTACCATTTTTCTCAAATTTTTCTTCCTGCTTGGCATTGGCGGGGAATTCGTTGAGATTGCCCGCGAGTTTTTCATGTTCGCGGTTGACTAATAGATAGACTTCCGAGCCTTCATCATCATCAGCAATTAGCTCTTTTATCCGCGCTTCAACGCCGCTAGAGCCACTTTGGTGATATTCATTTATGAGATAATTATATTGCATCCGCACAGCGTCGCTCACCTGTTCTTGCACATAATTCATGGCGAAGCTGTAAATAAAAGCGAACAGAATAATCACAGACAAGCTAAACAAACCAACATAAACCAGCGCAAGGCGGAAGGTGAAGGTTTTAACTAGGCGGGAAAATTTTGATTCGGTCATTTCTACAAACCAATAAAATTCTCTATCAAACGCAGACCTGTTTTTTGGCTTTTTTCTGGGTGGAACTGCGTTCCGTAAATATTATCCTTACCCACCACTGCGGTTATTGCTGTGCCATATTCCGTTGTTGCCAGCAGCGCGGAATTATCATTTATTTTCGCATGATAGCTATGTACAAAATAGGCGTGGTCGCCGTCATTTATACCAGCAAGCAGCGGAGATTTTTGCTGAATTTTTAGCTCGTTCCAGCCCATATGCGGAATTTTGAGAGAAGACGGCGGTATCGGCACAACTTCGCCAGCAAGCCAACCCAAGCCATTATGCACGCCGTGTTCATGCCCGCGCTCAAACAGCATCTGCATCCCAACGCAGATCCCCAGAAAATTTTTGTGTTTTTCCAAAACCTCTTCGCGCAATGTTTCCAGCATATCGGCAATGACGGTAAGCCCCGCCATGCAGTCGCCAAATGCCCCAACCCCGGGGAGTACAATATGGCTGGCATTTTTCAGGTCACTGGGACTTGCGCTAACCTTGACATTTTCAGAAAATAACTCAAAAGCCTTCGCCACCGAGCGCAGATTTCCAGAGCCATAGTCGATGATAACGATGTTGTTGGTAGCACTGCTCATTTATCACGCATTTTTCTATACACTATGCCGTTTCCAGCTCGTTTTCCTCAGAAATTTCTTCCTCAGGATCGGCGATTAGCTTGGTGATTTCCTTCACCAGCGCCTTAATTTCCTTGGCGGCGACGCTGTTTGGGTCAACTTCCGTGGCGCAGCGCCCCTCCATCAGTGCGGCGGCAAAAAGAACGCGGTTACCCAGCGTAGTTTCCGCCAGTTCAGGCAATTCCGCAGCAATTTTTTCCGCTAATTTTGAATTCGCTGCCACGCGGTTCATCACAATTTTTACGGGTATTTTTTCATTCTTTGCCAGTGCCAAGGTCGCTTTTGTTGCCCATAAATCAGTTGGGCTGGGCTGCACGGGAATCACAATCAAATCCGCAGCACGAATAGCGGTACGCGCCTCGGTTTCGGTGTGTGGTGGGCTGTCAATAATAATAAAATCGCAACTGCGGCGCAGGCGGTTCACCTCGCTGCCAACTCGCCAGCCAGAAACGGCAACAAAAGAAAGCCCAGTATAGCCCTCGCCAAAACGATCCTCGCGGATTTTATGCCAGTAAGAAAGGCTACCCTGCGGGTCAATATCAATAATCGCCACGCGATTGCCTTTTTGGCTTAATGCCACGGCGATATGCGCCGCCACCGTGGTTTTTCCCGCGCCACCTTTTTGTTGTGCAATGGTTATGACTTTTGACATATATCCCCCAATTATTGGTTTATTATAGTGCATTCTGCAACCATAAGTAATTCACACGCGAAACACAACTAATTTAATGATTTGAATATTTCTCGGAATATCTGTATAAAGCCGCCCCTATGACTAATGCACCACATCAAACCCGCCGTACTTTTGCTATTATTTCGCATCCTGACGCGGGGAAAACGACGCTGACTGAAAAGCTGTTGCTATTCGGCGGGGCGATTCACCTTGCGGGCGCGGTAAAGGCGAAAAAAGGTGGGCAATCAGCACGCAGCGACTGGATGGCGATTGAGCAACAGCGCGGAATTTCGGTGACGGCGTCGGTGATGACCTTTGAATATGACGGCAAAACCATCAATTTGCTGGATACTCCGGGGCATAAGGATTTTTCGGAGGATACTTATCGCACGCTAACGGCGGTGGATTCGGCGGTGATGGTGTTGGACGGCGCGAAGGGGATAGAGGAGCAGACACTAAAGCTGTTTGAAGTTTGCCGCCTGCGCGACACGCCAGTTATAACCTTTATCAATAAGATGGATCGGGAAGTTAAAGAGCCGTTTGAGCTGTTGGATGAGGTGGAAAAAACTCTTGCCCTTGCCGTTTGCCCGATAACTTGGCCAATCGGTATGGGGGAACGCTTTCGTGGTTGTTTTAACCTCGCAACGGACACTCTTTATATGTTTGATAATGGGCGTGGTTCACAAATTCTGGATACCATGCAGTTTTCGGGCGCGGACGATCCAAAACTAGACGAGCATATTCCCGCCGCCGAGCTTGCCAAATTCCGCGAGGAAGTGGCGATGGTGAAGGCGATTTACCCGCAGTTTAACCGCGAGCATTATCTGGAGGGGCATTTGACCCCTGTGTTTTTCGGCTCAGCGGTGAATAATTTTGGGGTGAGGGAGCTTTTGGAGGCTCTCTGCGAATTCGCGCCCAGCCCGCGCCCGCAAGCGGCAAGCCCGCGTGAGATTGCTCCAGATGAGGCAAAATTTACGGGGTTTGTGTTCAAAATTCAAGCCAATATGGACAAAAATCACCGCGACCGCATCGCTTTTGTGCGGATTTGTTCAGGTAAATACGAGCGCGGGATGAAGGTTCTACATGTCCGCAGCGGCAAAACTCTCGCGCTGAATAATCCCGTTCTCTTCCTCGCCCGTGAGAGGGAATTGGCGGAGGAGGCTTACGCTGGCGATATTTTGGGCATACCCAACCATGGAAATTTGCATATTGGCGACGCTCTGACCGAGGGCGAGCAGCTGGCATTTAGCGGCATTCCCAACTTCGCGCCCGAGCTTTTTCAGCGGGTGCGGCTGGATGACCCGCTAAAGTCAAAACAGCTTAAAACCGCGCTGGAGCAACTGTCGCAAGAAGGCGCATCGCAGATTTTTAAGCCTCTTGATGGCTCAAATTGGATTATCGGCGTGGTGGGGCAGTTGCAGTTTGATGTTATCGCCTCGCGCCTGCTTTCAGAATATGGTGTGCGCGGTAGTTTTGAAGCTGTGCCATATACCAGTGCGCGGTGGTTGAAAGCGAAAACGCCAGAAAAACTTAAAGAATTCTCCGAGAAAAATAAATATAACACCGCAGAAGACGGCAGCGGAACACTAGCCTATCTCGCCCCCAACGCATGGCATTTAGAGCGCATCGCCAAGGATTTCCCTGATGTTGAGTTTTTGAAAACTAGGGAAAATCAGTAGATTTAGTGGTGAAATCTTATTTTATCTTGTTTCGCTGATTGAGACAAAATACCATTTGTGAATGAGTGTATACCAAAAGTTTTTGATGCTGCTGCTATGGTTAGTGCTGCAACCTCTTTTGTACCATCATCAAAATCGTATTTGCTTAACACAGATTGAGCCTTTCTTATGCAATCTGTTGCATTTGACTTAGCATCATCAGCACTTATTTTTCCTTCCTTCATATCATTTTCAAGAAATGATAGCGGTTGCAAAGTCTGTTCTAATTCGGCATATTCACTCTTGAAATGCCTTGCATATGGAACTTTGTTTGTGGAACGAAATTCTGCGCTTGCATTGGTTACGCGGCTTTGTGTGGAATACTCCCAAGCATAAGCCCCGCCTTCTTGTAATTCGTAGCCTAAAGAATTGATTGTTTCATCAGTTGCCAATCTTTTAAGATATCCAGCTAGGGTTGCTTCTATTTTATGAATGGAAGAAACTCCAATAGTTCGCAAATTATCATTGTTTAAGTTTTCTAGTGTAATGTTGTGTTCAGAAAGTTGTTTTTCTATTTTCTGACGCAACATGCTAATGAATATATCATGCAATGGATAAGAAGAATTACTTTGCAGGATACTATGTATATCTTCCGCCTTAAAGCCCGATGCTTTATAAGTGGTAATCTGTTTTTTAGCATCTATCTTAAACAATTTACCATCAGGCAATTCATTTCCTATATCTGGCTCAATAATATGAGCATCTGGCAATATCAATTTTTCTTTTGCCCCGCGTGACCACCATGTATCAACGGTATTAAAACATTTTGGCATTCCATTTTTTTCACAAATTTCCGCAAAATTAGAAATAACCACATAAGGATTGCCTTCTTCCCAGCTAGCCTCAGAATGCGGAACAACCAAGTGATTTAAGGCAACATGGATAGTGTTACGAAATTCTTTGAAATTGCTCCCAGAGCTTCTACTGAGTAATTCGACTTCGCCACAAGCATTTAATTTAGGTTGGTAGGCAGAAACATGTACAGCAACTAAAGCTAATGGGTCAAAATCATCACCATTAAAAACCAGTTTATGTTTAATTATCTCTTTGTCCATTTTTTAATATTAACATACTTTAATTTACGCATCCCTATATTTTTATGAAGATTTGATGACATTTTGGCTATGGGCTGGATTTCCCCGATATTGAGTTTTTGAAAACTAGGGAAAATCAGTAGTTTGTCAGATTAATAAACATTGTCACAAAACTGTAACTTGTGGCGGCGGCGGGTAGGTGATATGGTGGGCGCAGTAGCCATTTTACAGGTTTGTAGCCCCATGCCCGCAAAAAACAACATAGAAAACAATATAGAGCCAAAAGCAGAAGCCACAGAAACCCAAGGGGAAAAGCTGGCAAAGCAACGCCGTTTTAACAAATGGTTTGAAATTGCAGCCTATCCTTTTTCTGCGGTTATCTCTGGTGTCTATGGTTATTATCATATTCTACAAGCGTCTCTCGATCGCTTTAGAAGGCATGGTTTATTTAAGACCAGGAAGCCGCCGCAAATCAGAAATGGCTAGATGCCGCCCATAAAGCCGATATTGGTGAAATTGATGATATTAAACCGATTATCAGGGATATTAGCAAAGAATTCACCAAAGATGTTGGCGAGCATTTCAAAATTTTTGGCTATAAAAGCTGGATGCATCATCTAAACACTCTTTCTCCAGACGCGAGAGGCTGCGTTATATAGTCAATTGGCTTAATATTTACACATTTTTAATCATTATAATGTAAGCAATTTTTGTTTTCACAACCTATGGGGGCAAAAATGACTTACAGTGTTGACTTAAGGAAAAGAGTTGTTGATTTTGTTGCTGCTGGCG
>SXGU01252498.1_pt1 | contig 19260 bp, 10 predicted proteins | sample 3174531 | NCBI WGS metagenome assembly SXGU01 (sample SAMN11356863, study PRJNA531348) | freshwater metagenome | isolation source: freshwater sample F1-140 | place: China: Fuxian Lake, Yuxi | collected 2017-12-25 | reverse complement strand
CATTGACATCCACCACGCTCCAGAACCATTACCGGTGGGTTTCGTTCGAACGCCCTCTTCACGAATTTCGTTGACCAAGTGGTTTATCCACTTCAATTGAAGTGCTTTGTCTGCGAATTCGTCCCAATCACCACTTTTCTTAGCCGCATACATTTTTTCCTTGAATTGAGCGACGGTGATTCCCATTTTTTTCGCGATCGGCTCCGCGAGGCGTCGCTCCCACTCCTGCATGGTCGCGATCTCCTGCTCCATATTTGTCATGTTTCCACTTGCACCGCCGGACATCTGGTGATGCAGAATGATCGCATTTGGATACGCATAGCTATGCGGCGCAAGTGTTGCAATGGTTGCCGCCATCGAAGCTGCGAAACTCTTCACAACTACATGCACTGGAGCATCGCTTGTCTCGATCGACTTGAGAATGCGATATCCCGCCATGACACTTCCTCCTGGTGAATTATTGATAACAATAAAAATTGGAAGCTTTCGATCTTGGTTGTTGAAATAATCAATTCGATCACAGACGGCATCGGCGGTTCCAGACACGATCGCTCCGTTCAATTCAATCTTGCGATCGCTGATCGTCAGAACACCATCCTTGAATGGCTCCATCGTGTATGTCACTGGTGTGTTGACTTCGTCGCGCCATTTGTCTTCCAAGTCGCGATTCTGAATCTGTGCGCCCAGCGTTTGCATTGAAGCAGTCGCGCGTAATTGTTCGTCAGCCAACTTTGCCTGATCAGCTTTACGCTTTTCCGCAGCGAGTGCGTTTTCCACGGACAATTGTTCAATTTGACGCCTCAATGCGCCAACAACAATTTTTGTCTTCATATCGAGCACAGATTCTGCCACGGCAGATCGCTCAAGCTCGATCTTGCTATTGGAAAGTTCCATCTGCAACTTGGTCGAGCTGACATCAAGCGCCTGCTTCATCCGAACTTGTTCCGTGGTTTGGCTGGAGAGTTCATCACTCAGTTGCGCATCACGCAACTTCTGCGCGCGTTGCAGAGCTTCAATTTTGGATCGATCTGGTGCAGATGCACTTGTCTCCTTGGCATTCAACAGCGCAAGTTCTGCCTCCAACTTTCCCTTTTCAAGCACGACTTGTTGCAATGCTTGCGCTTGTTTCTGCTGCGCGAGATCACCTTCAACGCGAAGTCGATCAATTTCTGCCTTCAGCGATGCGAGTTCTGCAGCCAATTTCTCGTTTCGGATTTCAGCCTCTGTGCGCAGATCCTTTAATTCAGTTTTTTCATCGTTCGCTTTCACCACGGAACCATTTTGGGTTGCTGGTACTTGAGCAGTCGCACAGTTTGTCGAGACAAATGCGCCAACCAAACAAAATGTGGAGAGAAATGAGATTTTTTTGAATTGCATGGCTTTAAAATTCTTTCGTGTTTGAGATTGATAAAGAGAGTTCACATTATATCCATAAGAAATTCTTAGCGGATCAAAGAAGTTTTACAGGCAAAAAAGCGCACTTTTTTATTCGAATACAGGGCCGTACTACTGCTGGACACATTCTGAACTAAACACAACGATTAAAATGACTGGCGCAGAGTTCTACATTCTGCGACTCCAAATGCGAACCAACTCACGACTGAGAATTTTCGCGTCGCTTGTTCTCTTGCAACTGTGCGCTAACTATTGCTCCAGAGACCTGCGTTTCCATTCTTGTCGTAAATTTTTGCCGAAGATCCATTGCTATTTTGGATAAACCTTCCTTCCGAAGGAGTTGCATAAGAGTTGGAATCAATAGACCAAATTATGGAAAAAGCGGTTCCACCTGAGCCTCCGCCAGTGTCGCAAGTGCCCCACTGACTCAACTCGGTCGTCTCTCCTCGGGCATGCGAACAAGCCCGCCGCCCTGTTTTTTTGCGCGATACATTGCTTTGTCTGCGGATTTTACAATCTCGTCTGGTTCAAGCTGATTTCCTTGAAAAATGGAGACCCCAATACTCGCCGTGCAAGCGAGTTGAATGATTTCATTTTGCCCTCCATCATGCTTGATTGTGAGCGAATATTTTTCGCCCAACACAGCGAGCAATTTTTCGGCAACTTGGGATGCCTGTTCGCGAGATGTTGAATTCACTGCGCTCAGCTGATTCAACATCACAACAAATTCATCTCCACCAAATCGTACCACCGTATCACTGGCGCGAACACAATGCTTCAAACGCGTTGCGGCCTCGACCAACAATGCGTCACCAACTGCATGACCGTATTCGTCATTGACTGGCTTGAACTGATCAAGATCAATGAAGATTATCGCGCCAAAGTATCCACTTCTACTGTTGACAATCATTGCTTGATTGAAGCGATCATAGAACAGGGTTCTGTTGGCTAATCCAGTCAGCTTGTCATAAAAAGCAAGTTGTTGGATTTCATTTTGAAGGCTCTTACGCTCTGTGATGTCAATTACATATCCATTCCACAAAGTCGAACCGTCAGATTCACACTCTGGTTGCGAATGCATATGCACCCAACGGGCTGTTTGGTCGGGAAGAATAACTCGATAGTCCTGATTCCAAGCAGTAAGTTTCTCTTGTGATTCCCGAAGAGAGTCCCGAAGTCGTTGCTTATCTTCGGAATGAACGTTGTCAAACATTAGAGATGGATTTGCCTTTAATTCGTTGGGACTTAAACCATAGATCACTTGCGAAGCCTCACCAATTATTGGAAAAGAAGAACTTCCGTCGGGTCGAATACGAAATTGATATGTCATTCCGGGGAGCCCAAGCGAATGTTTCTTGAGAATTGAAAGTTCGTCGGCGCAATCGCTTTCAGTTTTTTTGCGCTCAGTGATATCCCGCGAGATTCCGACAAAGCCAGTAATTTCACCTGTGAGATTTCGAATAGGTTGGATCGTCAACTCATTCCAAAATTGTTCCCCATTCTTTTTATAATTGCGAATCTCTCCATTGAACATTCTTCCACGTTTGCAAGCCAAATCAATCGCATTTCGGGTCTCGTCGTCGGTGCCTTCGCTCTGGACGAATGAATATGAACGCCCGAGGATTTCACTTTGCGAAAATCCCGTCATCAAACAAAACGCTTCATTCACAGAGGTAATCAACATCTGGGCATCAGCAATGAAAATCCCATAAGGGATAAAATCAATGTTCAACAACTGCGGAAACTTTGTATCTACCAATAAATCGATAATGGCTGGTGCTGATTGGGAATTATTTGCCATATTCCTTTTTTTCAAAATGCCCGTTTAAATTGTAGCAATAAATAAAATTTTATCAATCATTTTCCGGCATTTTTTGCAAAACATCATGGCCTTATCGGCATCTGTTATCCTTACACGAGAAGTGCCTTCACTCCTTAAAAATTCACGTTTGCAATTGTCAAATCAAAATAGATTGGCCAGATTTCGCAGTCTGCTTGTCATCGTGTGTGTGATTGGCATCGGGTGGATCGGATGGTCCATACTTGATCGAATACTCATTGATCGCAATCCAATTATCGTTGGGATTTTACACTCGCAGACTGGACCGATGGCGGTGAGTGAAAAGTCGATGATCGAGGGCGAGATTCTTGCGCTTGAGGAGATCAATGAAGCGGGCGGATTGCTCGGGCGACAAGTTGAATGGGTGATTGCCGATGGCGCATCAGACTGGCCGAAGTTTGCGCGTCAGGCGGAAATTTTGATTCAAGGAAAAAAAGTTTGCGTGGTCTTTGGTTGCTGGACGAGCGCAAGTCGAAAGAGCGTTCTTCCAATATTCGAAGCAAACGACCATCTGCTGGTCTATCCAATGGCATATGAAGGTTTGGAGCAATCGCCCAACATTATTTATACGGGCGCCTCGCCAAATCAACAGATCACACCCGCCGTGCAGTGGTGTCACGAAAAACTTTCGGCTCGACGCTTTTTCCTAGTTGGTTCGGATTACATTTGGCCACACTGTGTCAATGCGATCATCAGCGATCAACTTGCTGGACTTGGCGACGAGCGTCTTGCAGAAATGTATGTTCCATTTGGAAGTACGAATGTCGATGATGTTGTCAAGCAGATTGTTGCGACGCAACCTGATGTCGTACTCTCTTCAGTTGTCGGAGATTCTGCAATCGCGTTGGCAAAGAAACTTCGCGAAGCTGGCGTTCGCCCAGACAAGACCCCAGTTCTGACTTTCGCAATCGGCGAGAGTGAGCTGCGCACGATGTCGAGCGATGACATTGCGGGGAATTATGCGTCGTGGACTTATTTCCAAAGCATTGACCGACCTGAAAATCAGATATTCGCGAAAGCGTTCAAAGCGCGGTTTGGGAGCGAGCAATCACTCTCGGCAATAGCGGAATCTGGTTACAACAGCGTGAAACTTTGGGCACAAGCTGTGCAAGAATCTGGCACAGATGATGTTCGCCTAGTGCGGCAATCACTGCGCCACCAAAGTTTCAACGCACCAGGAGGAATCGTCGCCATAGATCCCGAAACACAGCATGCATGGCTTTCTGTTTATATCGGGCGGATCCGTTCTGACGGTCAGTTCGACATTGTTTGGACCAGTAAGACACCCGTGCGACCTGTCCCATTCCCAATCTCGCGTACACCGATTGCGTGGAAAAAGTTCGTGGAGGACCTGCATACGGGTTGGGGCGGAAAGTGGGCGGCACCTGTTGGCGTGGCGAATGTGACCGTTATTGAAAGTTCAAAGGCAAAGTCACAATGAGTAAAATGACATCTGCCAATTTGGCGCCAATCAAATTTGCGCTGCATCGTTCGATTGCAGGTCGTCTGTTGATTTGGTTCTTGCTGATTTCTCTCATCCCCTGTGCAATCATCACCACGCTGACTGTGCGCAGTGCGAATTCCGCGCTCCAAGATTCTGTTCATGACAACTTGACTCAAATCGCTGCATCCAAAGCGGTCGAACTCGAAACCTACTGTCGTGAGCGACTGGCGGATGTCACGACGCTCGCGCATGATCCTGCCTTTCTCAAGGCAGCGAGCGAACTCAACTCCAATCAATCACAATTGAGCGTTTCAGAAGAGGGTGCAATCTTGGGGGAAGCTGCAAATGCGGCAGGCTTCTTGCAAATGCTTTTGATCGACCCAAAGGGAAAAATTCTCTTTTCGACAAACCCAAATTTTACAAATGAAGAATCAATTCTTACTGGCACACTTGCATCAACTGAACTCGCGGCAGGATTCGAGAGATCACGCACACTTCTGCAATCTGAACTTACTGGATTTCAGGTTTATGCATCCAGCCCAAAGCCGCTTGCATTCTTGACATGCCCGATATTGAAAAATGGTCGAGTGATCGCCGTTCTTGCCGGAGGCATCGGACCAGAGCGCATTTGGCGGATTCTTTCAGATCTGAGCGGGCTTGGCAATACTGGAGAAATTGTCGTCGGCGAGCACATTGGAAGTGAAGTGATTGTGACCGCTCCGCTTCGCAGCGATCCTAATGCCGCATTCCGTCGCAAGATCTCACTTGGAGATAAAAAAGGGTCTGCCACACAGATGGCTGCGAGCGGAAATCGAGGTTATGGAATTGTCAGTGACTATCGAGGAGTCGAAGTCGCGGCGGCATGGTGCTATTTACCAAGTTTTCGATGGGGAATGAATGTAAAACAGGATGCAAGTGAAGCCTTTGCGCTGATGGGTTTTCAAAGGAATGCGATCATCGGACTTTCAGTTGCAATCATTCTTGGGGTGACGATTACAGCGATCCTTGTGGCACGAAGTATCTCCAATCCCATTCGGACTGCATCCAAAGTTGCAAGACACGTGGCATCTGGTGACTTACGAGCAGATGTTGGGTTGACAAAGAACGATGAAACTGGCGCATTACTGGTTGCGATTCAAACAATGACAAACGATCTGCGTGGACTGATCGGAAGGATTCAAGTCTCGTCGGTCACTTTGAATGCGACCGCGACGGCGATTCAAACCACCAGCAATGATCAACAGCAAATTGTTGCAGACTATGGTTCGGCAACCAGCGAAGCGGTTGCAGCAGTGAAAGAGATCACTGGGACAAGCCACGAACTTTCAAGGACGATGACCGAAGTCAACGCATTGGCTTCGAGCACTGGCATCAAGGCAACTGAGGGACGCAACGATCTTCAGGGCATGGAATCCACGATGCACTCACTCGAGATAAGCACAACTTCAATCGGCACAAAGTTGGCGACGATCAGCGAGCGCGCATCGAATATCAACATGGTCATCACGACGATGGTGAAGGTCGCAGATCAAACAAATATTCTGTCCATAAATGCCGCAATTGAAGCGGAAAAAGCAGGTGACTACGGCCTTGGTTTCTTGGTTGTTGCCCGCGAGATTTCGCGATTGGCAGAACAAACTGCGCACGCATCGCTGGACATCGAACGTATGGTCACGGAAATGCAAAGCAGTGTCACGTCGGGCGTCAAAGAAATGCATATTTTTACAAACCAAGTGCAAGGAGCAGTTCGAGAGATTGGAACACTCTCCGCAAAGCTTGGAGAGATCATTTCGGCCGTGGAAGGAATCTCTGGGCGCTTTGGAATGGTGACCGAAGGAATGTATGCACAATCTCAAGGTGCGGAACAAATTCGAGATGCGATGGTGCGCTTGACGGATGGCGCCGCTCGAACGGCTGAGTCGCTGAATGTTTCCAACCGTGCAACTTGTGAATTGCGTGGGGCCGTCGCGGAATTGAAGGAAGAAGTTTCACGCTTTACAACTTGAAGTTCCTGCGTCCCCGACCTACTTGATTGGACCAAGAGTTTCCTGAGTGATAGATCCCACAATGAGCGCATCTGAGAATTTGCAGGACAACAAGTTTTCACCAGAGAGTCTGCCGGCGAACACAAGCAGACATCTATTTCTTGGATTCCTTCGCGATCCCCTTTGGCTTGCAGCGTTGCTTATTGTCATCATTGCCGCAATCAGTGTGCGCGGATCGATCCTCTTTCGTAGTGCATTCCCTGCTGGAGTGGATGCGGGCTACTACCCCGTGCAAGCCCGCGCTCTATTGGAACATGGACAATTGGAATGGAGCGATGTTCCTCTGATTTTCGCCATTGATGCCGTACTTGCAAAGTGTGCGATGTTGATCGCTGGCTGGGACATAGATAGCGCAACTCTGTGGGCATCGCGTGTTGTGGATGCTGCTGCAGAACCCTTTGCGGCGATTGTGATTTTCTTTGCCGCGTGGATTTTCAGTCGCGGTGCGCGCAGAGCGATTCTTGGCGCGATCGCTGCGACGTCAATCGCAATTTGCAGTCCACCACTAGTCCGCATGATTGGTGACTTCGAAAAGCAATCGCTTGCAATGGTCTTTATGTCTGCAACATTTGTTGCTATATGGTGCGCGCTGCGAAACTGCGGCGCATCAAGAGGACAGACTTGGCGTTGGATTATCAGTGTTGCATTCTTGGCTTTGACCGCACTTACGCATGCGGGAACATTTGCTGCGACAGCGCTTGGAGTGGCAATCTTGTTTGCAATATGGGCTATGCGTGGAGGCATTGCACGCGGTCACGGACTCCGCGTTCTGGGATGTTTTTTACTTGCGTCTCTTGTGACATTCGCCACTGTATGGTGGCTTGCACCAAGAAAAGCGGTTGCGATTATGGATGCTCCGGCAAAACTCTTTGCGGGTGGAGATCGTGGACCAGATGGAGATCGTGGACCAGGTGGAGATCGTGGACCAGGTGGAGATCGTGGACCAGGTGGAGATCGTGGACCAGGTGGAGATCGTGGACCAGGTGGGGATCGTGGACCAGGTGGGGATCGTGGACCAGATGGAGATCGTGGACCAGGTGGGGATCGTGGACCAGGTGGGCCGGATGGGGCAAGGAGATTTGCAGGAATTCCAGGCGAAATCGTGCTGAATAAAGAATCTTGGATAATCGCACTTGCAGTTGGATGCGCGGCGTTGTTCTTTGCGACAAGATCGCTTCGGCGAGTCGGCGAAAATCTGCGGACAGAAGCACGCGCTGACGAAGCATTCGCGTTGGGAATGTTCTTTACTGCTCTGGCACTTTGTTGCCCTTGGTTGAGCGGTGAATATCTCATGCGACTTGTGTTGATGGTTCCAATTCCATTGGCGCTGGTTGTCGCATTCGTACTGACTTACAAGTCACAAGAAGTATCAAAGCCTCGCATCGCATTCATCGAAATGATCGCCACAGCGGTGCTTTCCGTTGCACTATGTATTGCAGTTGTGACTCCAGTCATTCGCGATATCGATGCACCTGGGATGGTGCAGATCGACGAAGCGGATATCAAACAATTGCGTCAGTGGCGGTTGGAACTGGGCAGTGACCAGCGAACGCTTATCGTCGCTCGGCATGGCTTGGAATTCTGGGCTGGCTTTGCAATGGGAACGAAATCGCGGCAAAACACTTTGCGTGAATCAGATTTCGATACTTACGAGCATATTTATCTGTTGATAGAACAAGGCGGGCCGGGCGGGCGAGGCGGCGGGCCGGGTGCGCGAGGCGGCGGGTCGGGCGGGCGAGGCGGCGGACCAAGTGAGATGCGAGATGATCAAAGACCGCCAGCACAAATGGGTGGAAGTACAGGCCGCCCCGACAGTCGGAGGCAACGAGAATTTGCAGAGCAAATCCAAATCGATAATCAACGCGCAGGCGCGATCGGACCGATGAACGGACCGATGCGTGGCATGCGTCTTCCAGTAGGTGCGAAGGTCATCCGAAAGTCCGATCGATTTACGCTGTGGGAAGTTCCCAAGTCCGCTCGAGAGTCATACATCGATCGAGAGTGATTACACTTTATTGCAAGTGGCACTCATTTCACAGACTGAACATTCGAAGATTCATCAAACACCGACTCATCACAATTCAGGAAGCAGAGCGTTGAAGAGTGCTTGGGCAATCGCTGCCCTGCTCTTTGCTTTTCTCGTCATCTATCCGATCTTTGGAGGCATCGTTGCCACAAACGATGATCTCAAATTTATTCGTGGAGAAGATGCGACCAAGCCTCTTTATGAAAATTTTCGACTGGCGTGGCTTTATGCAACAAGCTTTCGTCCACTCGAACTGATCGTTGCTTCATTCTGTGATCCAGTGACGCTTGAGTGTTGGATTGTTGTGCCGATCCAACTCTTGGGAGTGATGACCGTCGTTGCTGGCATTGTCGCGATGTGCAAGCGCGTGCTGCCGCATTCGCCAATTGCCGCGCCACTCATTGTGATTTGGGTGCTCCTCTCGCCGAGCACGATGTCATCCCTGTGGCAAATGGATACTTGTTCGCAAACTTGGAGCAGTGCGCTTGGACTATGGTGCGCGATATTGACGTGGGATGCCTTTGTTGCAGTACAGCGCGGCGAAAAAATTTGGAAAGAGATGCTGGTTCTCTTTGCGCTTGCTGTGCTGGGTATGAATATCAAAGAAACTTTTTATGGTTGGATCGGTGGTATTGCAATCGGGTGGACAATCGCATCGGTTGTTTGTTGGCGTAAAGATTTTCGCCCTTCACTTCGATCCGCATTGCCGCTGATTCCAATTCTGATCATTCCTCTGATTGCCGTCGCCCTTCGATACAAATTTGGCGGATTAGGGGCGCAAACCAATCTCGATAGCGACATCACTGGGCGGTATCAATTCTCTCTGGGCGAGAATCTTTTGATCAATGCGAGCGTGTCGATGTTTGGAATTTTTATAAATGGACCTCTCCATCTTTTCACCGACGAAGCCGCTTCACTGCTCTTGCGTGCGCTTTGCCCACTCAGTGGACTAGCTGCAGGGATTCTGCTGCTGTCCGCAATTGCCCTTCGTATATTGCACCGAGATTCCAAGCAAGAAATTTCGCTCGGCCCCATCTTTCTTGCTGCTGGAGTTTGCATTTGCAGTCTGGTTGCGACCCTGGCTCTTGGCACAGTTTCCGACATGTACGGATTCGGCGCCAACATCGGCTCCGGCATTTTGCTCATTACAAGCATCTTGATACTGTGGGAGCCTATCGACGGGAGCGATCAAAAGATGTTCCGAGCATTGGTCTATTGCTCTGCCGCGACACTTTGCTTGACTGGTGTCTATGGCATAGCAAGCCGAACATATCAATTCTCCATGACGTGGCAATACACTCGAATACTGAATGAAATGGTCCTGACGCATATTGCTTCTCTGCCCCCCGTTGCGCCCGATGCACAGCCCGTGATTTTCTTTTTCACAGACTCCTGCTGTACTGGCCACACCTTTAGCCAAATCATGATCCCTCTGAATCAATCCTTGGGCAATGATTCGGTGGAAGCGTGGCTGAACCGACAATATCCAAAACAGAAAATCATCTTCTTGATTGGAAAGCCTGTTGTCATTCGTAATGGAATTGACCTTCTTGTGGACTGCGACAAACTTCCCAAGCGTGAAGATTGGTGATGCGCCAGCGATGAACACTCAACCACAAATCATCAATTCGCCCACTCGTAAAATCCGTCCAAATGTGGTCGTGATTTATCACTTCTATCCGCACTATCGATCCGCGGTCGTCGAAGCACTCGCCCGAAGTGAAGTCGCCGATTTCACTTTCGTTGGAGATGATCATGAATATCTCCACTCAATCGAGCCAGCGATATTGTCCGACAATGTCAAGTTTCGCCTTGCTCCAACCCATCTGATCTTCAAGCCATTTATGTGGCAATGGGGAGCAATCAAGTGGGCAATCAAACCGGAATTCGACACGGTCATCATGCATGCGGTGCCACATTGGCCATGCACTTGGATTGGCGGGATTCTCGCGCGGATGATGGGGAAACGAGTGTTTTTTTGGGGGCACGGATATCTCTATGAGCCCAAGGGTTTCAAAGGGTTGATCCGCAGAGCCTTTTACGCGATTCCAAATGCCCACATGTTCTATGGTCGAATCGCCAAGGTGATCGCAATAAAGCACGGTTGGGCTCCAAATAAATTGCATGTGATTTATAACTCGCTCAACACGGCGCAGCAACGCAAAATCCGCGACGAGTCAACCAAAGATCAAGCGCTTGAAGTTCGGCGACAAATCTTCGGCAATGATAATCCCGTCGCGATTTGCACCACTCGGTTGATCGCAATTCGGCGATTGGACTTGCTGATCGATTCCATCCACACACTGAAGCAGAGCGGTCATTCAGTCAACTTGATACTTGTCGGCGATGGACCAGAATCAGAACGATTGAAAAAACAAGCTCAACAACTTGGGGTGAACGTTCACTTTGAAGGCGCCTGTTATGACGAGCGACGAATCGCACAACTTGTGATGGCATCGAGTGTCACCGTTGCTCCGGGAAAAGTCGGACTGACTGCGATGCACAGCATGGTGTACGGAGTTCCTGTCGTCACGCACGGCGACGCATCCGACCAAATGCCTGAATGGGAAGCGATCATTCCTGACAAGACCGGAAGTCTTTTTCAAAGTGGCAATGTTCAGTCTCTGTCCGATGCGATTCTCAAATGGACACAGTCGCAATTTCCGGACAGCAATACTCAAAAAGAGTGTCATAAAATTATTGATCGTTTTTGGAATCCTGATTTTCAGCGTCAAGCAATCGAGAACGCAGTGCTCGCGATGGATGCGGACGACTTGCGCGAGAATCGCGGACACATATAGAAAACTGTTAGCATCTTGCCATGATCATTCGCACAACAACCGTTGTCATTTGTTCTTTTTTTGCCTCATCCTCTGCTCTGGCGCTTCAAGCCGGGACTGCTGTCAAAGCGACGGCCGCAGTGCCGCAGGTTGCAGACGTTGCAACGGCTCCAACTCAGCCCGCTCCAGACGGACTTCTTGATCAAGACGATGTGCTCGAAGACGCGGCAGAAATCACCGCCGCGAAATATCCAGATGCTGAGAGTGTTCTTGTTGGCGAATATGTGCGCACGGAATATAAAGCCGATGGAAGCTATGTCACCTTCGACGATGAATATGTCAAAGTGTTGACCGAAGAGGGGCGGCAAGGGGCGCGAGAAAAGCAGTTTTCATACAACGCTTTTTATGGTGGGATGAAAATCTTAGCGGTCGAAGTGATCAAGCCAAATGGGCAAGTCGCATCTTTCGATCCTGCGACGATCAGCAAGGAACAGGTTGATCGATCACAAATGTCATCCAACATATACGACCCAAATGACAAGATCATGGTGTCAGCCGCAAAGAATGTGGAGATTGGAGATGTGGTTCGATTCTTTGTGCAGCGGTGGGAATCGAAGCCACGAATGAAAGATAGTTTTTCTGACTTCTGCGTTCTCGAACAACCAGCTCCGATCAAAAGTGTCGTCTATGAATTCATCGCGCCAAAAGACAAGCCACTGCGAACGAAGATTGTCTTAAGCGAAATCAAGGGGACCGTCACATTCACTGAGAAAACTGAAGGCGACAAGATCACATACACGTGGACCGGCAAAGACATTCCGCAGATGTTCTTGGAATCAAGCATGCCTGCTTGGTACACGGTGGGACAGCGATTGATTGTCAGCACGCTTGCGAATTGGCGGGAAATCAGCCAGTGGTACTCGAAAATCAGCCAATCCCATTTGGAAAAGGTCACTCCAGAAATGAAGGCGAAAGTCGCTGAAATCATTGCGGGAATGACCACTGATGATCAGCGCATCAAGGCGATCTTCAAATTCGTCAGCCAAGAGATTCGCTATATGGGTATCACCACAGAAACAGATGCGCCTGGATACGAACCTCACGATGTCAATACGACATTTGAAAATCGATACGGCGTCTGCCGCGACAAGGCCGCGCTCTTGGTTTCAATGTTGTCCGAGGCGGGTATTGCGTCCTTCCCAGTTCTTATCAACAATGGAGAAAAGCTGGATATCGAAGCGCCACGAGTTGGTTTCAATCACGCAATCACCGCGGCGCGCGGCAAGGATGGAACGTACATCTTGATGGACAGCACGGACGAAAACACTTCTGACTTGCTTCCTCAATATTTGCAGAACAAAAGTTTCTTGGTCGCAACTCCAGAGGGCGAAACTCTGATGACTTCTCCGATTGCATCAGCCAGCGAAAATATGATGTTTGTCAACACCAGCGTCACGCTTGCAGATGATGGAAGCGCTGTCGGCACAACAACCGTGGATTTTCAAGGAATCAACGACAACGCGTATCGCGGAATGTTTGTGCAAATGAAACCATCGGATGTTCGGCGAGCCTTTGAATCCGCGATCAAGGGCATTTTGCCTGGATCAACATTGACGAGCTTGAAACTGACTCCGGAAAATATGCAAGACAGCACTCAGAAAATCCAATTGGTGATGAGTTGGACGGTGCCAAATTTGCTGGTCGCTGGTGGAGGTGCGGCACAACTCGACCTGCCTTTCACGGGGTACGGATTCAGCGTTGCGCTGAGAACGATCGGCCAGGGATTGCAATTGGACAAGCGCAAATATCCATTGGAATTGAATGTGCCTTGTGGAGTGCACGAAGATGTGCAGATCAAGATGCCGCCAAGTTTGGAAAATGTGATTGCCCTGCCGCAATATGAGAATACGGATCACAAGGACTTTTCTATCACGCAAACTATCACCGCGAAAGCTCGGGAATTGAATGCGTCAATTGACATCCAAGTCAAATCCCCAGAGATTTCACCTGACGCATATTTGATGATCAAGAAAGCAATGGCGAATATGGAAATCAACGGGCGCCAGCAACCAGTCTTTTCCCGCAAATCGAGCGTGACTCCCCCGCCTCCTCCAACTGCAGATGTTGAATTGATCAGCAGTAAGTATGCCCTTCGCATGGACTCGCCAACAAGTTGGACAACGCGTCAAGAAGTCAAGCAAAAAATACTCACCGTTGCTGGCAAGAAGTCCGCGAGTGAATTGAAATTCGACTTCAATCCACTTTGGCAGAGTGTTGAAATCGAATCTGCGCAAGTGACTCAGAACGATGGAACAATTCGCAAGATCCAGCCTCAAGAAATGAATACGCTCGATGCGCAATGGGTGGCAAGTGCGCCAAGGTACGCAGCCCAAAAGACACTTGTTGTCTCGCTGCCAGGAGTCGAAGTGGGATCGATCATCGAATACGCTGTCAAGTTGACATCAAAGGATCAACCCATCTTCAGCAAGGGATACACATTCGCGAGCAGTGAAAGCGTGAAGAATGTCGAGCTTTCGTACGATCTGCCCGCTGAGATCAAGCCACGGATCGAAATGGATTTCCCAACCGATGGCCATATGACTGACGTGACAAAAGATGGCCGACGAAAGATCACATTTGTGTGGAAAGATATTTCACCCCGAACTCGTGAAGCTTCTGCACCACCATCTTGGATGGATGCGCCGGACTTTGTCATGACCACCAGCACGTGGCCCGAGTATGCCAAAGCCGTTGGAAAACAGATTGCGCCACTATGTATGAATCAAACAGCAAGCATTGCCAAGGCGAATGAATTGATCGCTGGCAAGACGACGCCAATTGAGAAGATCACCGCAATCCGCGATTTCGTCGCACTGCAAATCAGAATGGAAGGACCAGGATTTGCTGAACTTCCACTTGCTGCTGCCTTTTCTCCAGCTGATGTCACGCTAAAGGATGGATATGGACATTGGTCCGATGGATCGATACTGCTCTATGCGATGCTGAAGGGTGTGGGCTTCGAACCAGAACTTGATCTCGCATCGTGGAGTTCGAAAGAACCAACAATACAGAAGCGTTCGTTCGATTTTCCAAGCAGCGGATATTTCTCCGGCGTTGTCTGCCGCGTGAAGCAACCGCAAACGGGAGAGTGGTTGCCGCTTGACTATCTCAGTCAATACGCGCCGCTTGGTGCGACATCGCTCGATGGCGAGCCCGGATACACAATGGAAGGAACGCCGTTTGTCTGGAAGGAACCGACTGGTCTTGAAAACTTTGAAGAGACAGTTCTTGCAATGGACCTCGATGCCGAAGGAACTGCGTTGATCACCGTGACTTCCATTTATCACGGAACTGACCATGCTGGATTTGTGCAGCAATACACAGAAATGACACCCGAAGAGAGAAGGCGAAACTTTCAATCTCTTGTCAGCGGTATCGCGCAAAATGCGAAACCTGAGGGCGAACTGGTCACGAACTTCACATATCCAGGGACCTTAAAATTCACCGTCAAAGTGCCGCGTTTCGGCGTGAAAAATGCTGGCGGACTCTACTTTGATCTGCCTTATGTTCCCCAGTCGATCATGCCGACTGATTCTGATCGTCGCGAGCGCGCGTTGCTTTATAACGGCGAATCAAAATCGAAAATGGTCTGGGAAATTTCTGCACCTGCAGGGCTTGTGCCGGTGATTTCTCCGGAGAATCTTGATTGGCGCGGGCCGGGGAATTTAGGCACGGTCAAATTTGTTGCTGAACCGAACGCTGCAACCGATGCGACTCGGCTGACTTATTCACTCGAAATGGATTTGGCCCCCGCCGTCATCCCAGTTGGTAATTACAGTTCACTCCTCGACCTGAATCGCAGATTCAGTCACCCATCCGCACGCAGAGTGCTCTTGCAACCAGTCATCGCAGCGGAAAAACCTGCTCCAAAGATTGCGGCGCCCGAACCGAAGGCCGGAGTTTGAAGCCAGCGGATTTGAACGAGGCTTCGTTTTTGGAAAATCTGTGGATCGGCGCGTGAATGCACTGTCATTCCATCTCAAATTGGCGCAAGTGAAGCAGGTGGGGCAGGAAATGAGCTGTCAAAACCCATTCTAAAAGCAAATCGGCTTTCGCTCAAAGTCGTCCATCCGCACAATCACCGGCGTCCGACGAGTATCTCTACGAATGGCGCGAAGCCATCGTCATAATCGCTTGGTTCGATGGTGACTGCGAACCCAAGCGATTCGAGATGCTTTGTCGACGCATCTAAGTATGAATGTCGCTGTGGAGGAGCCTGCATCGAGTGCGTCGGAGTCATTCGAAGTTCGCTTCGCGTCACGCGCGCGAGTTCCGTGATGCCTTTCAAGTGGAAATCTAAGTCAAACATATTGCCTTGCATCATGCCGCCATTTTCGACCGAGGCATAACAAAAGAGAAAGTGACTTGAAAGAACAAGGTCGAAACTGCGATCCGCAAAAGGTAAGTCGGGCAGAGAAGCGTCGATGTATCGCACCCCCTTGCCACGGAGAAAGTCCTTGGAAAAACTTGCAAGCGCGTCATATTTATCTTTGCGAAACTTTTCCATATCGCGAATATCAAAGTTGCCAGGGGTTTGTTCGATCTGGGCGAAACATTCGTCAATATGTTCCTTGCCACTCTTGAGAAGTTGCTCGATTGACATTGCATACATCGGATCGCAACCGATCACATTCAATTCGCGCTCTGTTCCATCTGCAATGAATGAATCTGGGCCGCTTGGACAATCAAGAATTGATCGGCCACGCAGCGAGGATTCGTCCAGCGAAAACATCGCCAAATACTCTTGATAATTGCGGCCAAAGAAAGCGACAAATGGAATTGAAAATGCTTTTCCCATAAAGCCAGTCCCAACGGCCTTCGTCGTCAGTCCTTGGCCTTCAACTGGGCATCGTTGGCTTTCAAGAAAACCTTGATTTCTTCAGCCATTCCAAGCAGCTTGACCCACTGCTCCTTATAGAGCGTCACGGGGAAACGCCCGAGTCCATAGACCGAAAGCGCGCCTTTCTCGCTGACTTTCAACGAAAGTCCTTTTGCCGAGACATGCTTGAGCGCAGCATTTTCACTGCGCAGTCGTTCGATTTCCATTCTCATTTCTTCGTCAGCCATTGGTTGCTCCTTGGTGTTGTGAGGGGGCAGAATATCGCACACTTCGCCTTCACGCTCAAAGATCCCTTTTTTTCTTTCCGCCATTTTTGCAGCGAAATGTGAAATTCAATACACTTGCAGATATGAAGAAATCAACCAAATATATTGTCACTATTGCTTCTGCGGGTCTGCTTATCTCAATCGGCGCTGGATTTGCTGGGCGAATGAACTCCCCAGCAACTTCGCAATCGAAAGAGGAGTCACTGAAAGCCGCCAATGCAAAGTTTTATTCAAGTATCAACACAATGCTGAGCACTGGAAATGCGGATTCGTTTTCAGATGTTTGGTCTCATCGGGACAATGCGTCAAACTTCGGCCCATCTGGTAATCGACAAGTTGGATGGAAGGCGATCGACGCGGAGTTCAAGCGTGAAGGCGCTATGAAGATGGGCGGAAGTGTCACCTGCGAAGACATGGTTGTTATTGTCGACACTGATGGTGATACGGGATATATCACTTGCGTTGAAATAGGGAACAATATGACCATCGACGGCAAGACCAGCCAAGTGAAATTCCGCTCGACCAACATCTATCGCATGGAAGGTGCGCAGTGGAAAATGGTTCACCACCACACTGATGTTGCGCAAGTAATGCAGGACAGCGCATCGAGCAAAGCGAAGTAACTTCTCAGACGCTGACGAATTCAATCATTCTTGTAAACGGCGCTAGTGATACGGTCTTTCACCAGTAATTGTTGGCGGTGGAGATAGTTTCAAAGTTGATGGCGACGATTTGCGAAGCCGCAGTCAAACTGTCTGCGTTGTTGGCTTATTGCTTCCGCAACTTGTGGCGGATTGCGTCCCAAGAGTGAGTCTGTTTCACGCCCATTCGACTTCGTTTCAACGCGATTTTGAAGCATCTTTTAAGGCGTGCTTGTCGTGAGTGAGCTGAGCCAGACATCGGCCGTTTTTTTCTTTTTTGTGTATTGGGTCAGAAAATCAATTCAAGAAGGTTTACCTCTCCTACGCTTGTTGGGAATGCCTCGAAGTTCCGCCAGCCAATCTAAAAAAACCCCGCAAGCGCCAAGTGGCGCAAGGCTGGCGATTATTTTTGGTGACCAACTTGATGCGCAGTCGTCGCTTATTCGATCTTTGCGGTCGCAAGACACCGTGCTGATGATGGAGGTGGTCGCAGAATCGCGGCATGTGCCAAGTCACATTCAGCGAACTGCGCTGTTTTTTTCTGCGATGCGTCACTTTGCGGATGAGTTGACCAAGAAAAAGTTGCGCGTTACTTACATCAACATTGACGACCCCAAGAACACTGGCTCCTTCGAAACAGAAATTGCGCGCGCCATCGCCTCAGTGAAGCCATCTGGAATAGTGTGCGTGCAACCTGGCGAGTGGCGCGTACTGAAAATGTTGCAACGCATCGAAAGTTCGACCGGCATTGCGCTGAATGTATTACCCGACGAGCACTTTCTGACAACGACCACGGATTTTGCGGCATGGGCAAAGGATCGCAGCGCATTGACGATGGAATTCTTCTACCGCGAGCAGCGCCGTAAGACGGGATATCTGATGGAAGGCAGCGGCAAGAGCGCCAAGCCTGTTGGCGGTGAATGGAATTTTGACAAGGAGAATCGCTTGCCATTTGGCAAGAGCGGTCCCGACCCGCGGCCCCGTGCGCCGCTCACATTCAAGCCCGACAAAACCACGCTTGCAGTATTCGCCGCGATGAAGCGCGCGCTTCCAGATTTGCCAGGAAACGCGGAATCTTTCGCTTGGCCCGTGACGCGCGATCAAGCACTCGCCGCGCTTGAAGACTTCATCAAGCATCGTCTTGCAAAGTTTGGACCATTCGAAGATGCGATGTGGTCAAGCGAGCCAATTCTGTATCACTCCGCGCTTTCCAGTTCGCTGAACTTGAAACTGATAAATCCCAAGGAATGTTGCGAGCGAGCCATCATTGCATACAACGCAGGCAAGGCGCCGCTGCAATCGGTTGAGGCTTTCATTCGGCAAATCATTGGATGGCGCGAGTTCATGCGCGGCGTGTACTGGCTTGAGGGTCCCACTTACGCGGATCGCAACGGGCTTGATCAACGCGGAAAACTGCCGCACTTTTACTGGAGCGCCGAAACGGACATGGCGTGCATGAAGGCTTGCGTTGGGGAAGTGCTGAAGACTGGATATGGTCATCACATTCAGCGGTTGATGGTCACTGGCAACTTCGCGCTGATCAGCGGTGTGCATCCGCGCGCGGTCAGCGATTGGTATTTAGGAATGTTTGTGGATGGCATTGATTGGGTCACGCTGCCCAACGCGCTTGGCATGGTCATGCATGCTGATCGGCGGCCGAACGCGGCGAAGGGCGTGAGTGGTCTTGTTGGCACGAAGCCATATGCGGCAAGTGGCAAGTACATCCAGCGTATGAGCAATTATTGCAGTGGTTGTCGCTACGACCCTGCCGAGCGCAGTGGCGAAAAGGCGTGTCCTGTGACTGTTTTTTACTGGGACTTTTTGATTCGCACCCGCAAACAGTTGGCGGGGAATCAACGAATGGCGATGATCTATAAAAATGTGGATCGTATGACGCCGGCTGCGATCACGCAGATCACAATT
>SXGU01539046.1_pt1 | contig 19267 bp, 19 predicted proteins | sample 3174531 | NCBI WGS metagenome assembly SXGU01 (sample SAMN11356863, study PRJNA531348) | freshwater metagenome | isolation source: freshwater sample F1-140 | place: China: Fuxian Lake, Yuxi | collected 2017-12-25 | reverse complement strand
GCCTTCATGCACTTCACCGATCTTATGCTTCTTTCCGGTGTAGAACAAAATACGTTCTGAGACCGTTGTTTTGCCGGCATCGATGTGAGCAAAGATTCCAAAGTTTCGAATTTTATCGAGCGGATATTCTCTAGGCATATATTATCGCTTAGCGAAATGGGCGAATGCACGGTTAGCCTCAGCCATGCGTTGCACGTCGAGTTTCTTTTTAATGGCCTCTCCTTCATTATTCGCAGCTGCCGCAAGTTCGTCTGCAAGTTTCTCTGCCATAGGACGTCCTTTTTTGGTACGGGCGGCGGTAATTAACCAGCGGTAGGCAAGCACATATCGGCGCTCACCACGCACACTCATTGGAACTTGATAGTTCGCTCCGCCAACACGACGACTCTTCACTTCAAGACTTGGCATCACGTTCTTGATGGCACGGTCAAAGACATCTAATGGATTCTCTTTTGTTTTCTCTCCAATCAAATCAAGGGCGTCATAGACGACCTTTTGGGCGACGGACTTCTTTCCGTCGTACATGATGGAGTTAATCAACTTGGCAATGTAGACATTGCCGTACTTTGGATCTGGCGTGATTTCACGCTTTGGGGCCTGTTTGCCTCGCATAGTGTTGTGACATTATCGGCCGGATAACTTCCCCCCTATGAAGGGTACTCCGGCTCGTTGATTATTTTTTCTTGGCTTTTGGTTTCTTGGCACCGTACTTGGAGCGTCCGCGCATGCGGCCTTCAACACCCTGGGTGTCATACACTCCACGCACAACGTGATAGCGCACACCTGGAAGGTCCTTCACACGTCCTCCGCGAATCATCACGATGGAGTGCTCCTGGAGGTTGTGTCCCTCTCCTGGAATGTAAGCGTTAACTTCGGTCCCGTTAGAAAGACGCACACGGGCAATCTTACGAATGGCCGAGTTCGGTTTCTTTGGGGTCATGGTCGTGACCTTCACACACACCCCTCGCTTGAACGCACTTCCGTGCTTGAGCTCGGTGCGTTTTCGATGCAATGAATCCAGCGTGTATTGCATCGCTGGGGACTTGCTTTTGGTCGACTTACTTGAGCGACCCTTACGGATAAGTTGGTTGACTGTAGGCATAAAAATTTCGCCTGGAGAGTACCATCTGCTTAAATTTGCGTCAAGAATCGTGGGGAAATCTAGTCTGGAATATTGGTGGGGTACACCATAAACCAGGAGCCGTCCCGTAACTGCACAACAGCTGGGTCCTTCACGAACGTCGACTCAAGGTAGGGGAGATCGACTTCAAGAACCACTCCCTCCGAACTCCAGTCATATCCATCGGTTGAAAAAAAGGCCGTAATATTTCCTAGCCCACGATCATAGGCATACATCCGATATCCTCCATCAACCGCTACTGCGTTAGAGGCAAAATAACTCGTCCGACCGATTTCCATCTTAAAATCATCTACACGATCAAACGTGTACCCGCCATCCCTTGAAACCGCATGTTGAACGGTGTTCATCCCACCTGTATTTGTATATAAGTGAACCTCCTCACCGATCACAAGAACACCTGGAACCATCCCGGGAGGATCGGAAGAAAACACCGTCTCAACGAAAGTGAAATGAATTCCATCTGAACTTGTGAACAGAGCCGTAGATTTTGTCCCTCCTAATGGAATGTAGTTCCCGTAGGCAAAAAATAGCTCTTTCTCCTGACTATAAAAAGCGCTGATGTCTGCTGGATAGCCATCCACTCCATCAAATGTGAGATATTTAAAATACCAAGTCTTCCCCTCATCGTCAGACAAGGCAACAGCTGTAGCATTCACAAGATCCCCAACGGTATGACCAGTGAAATAAAGATAGAGAACATCATCGGGACCATATTCAAGGTCAGGAACATTCAGTTGGTCACCAACAATCTCCTGGGTCTTCTCCCAAGTAAGCCCATCATCTGAAACAGCGGTAAGGAATCGTCCATTCCAAGGACCCTCTGCTTTTGGATTAGCTTTAGGTGATGGAGCCGCCCCAGAAGCTGGTTCGAAATCTGCCACAAGTGTTTCAGACTCTCCCTCAGAATTCAACACGTTTGAGAAAAACTCTTCTTTACTTGAAGAGAAATCGGAACAACCAACTCCTGAAAAAACCATACCGATCAAAATAAACAAGAAAACTCTTCGCATACAGATGTATTTCTAGAAACTTAGAAAGATCGTTGAAAAGAATCCATTGCAACTCCCCCCGATGAGGGTGTCACAGATGGCGAAGGCTGGTTCAGAAATGAAAAAGAAGATGTTAAGACTGGTAAACGCACTCACCAAGACAGCAAGAAAGAGAATCTGTGAACCACGGGTCGCAACCAAGTTTCGCAGTTCCTGATACTTGGGATGATCAAAGAGAGCAAAAAACAGCTTGGAGCCGTCCAGGGGATGAACAGGAATGATATTGAAAAGCATGAGGAACAGGTTGAGGAGGATCAGAAGGAAGAGGAAGACAGCAAGAAGGTTCATCGGTTCGATGATTCCCCCGCCAACCAGAACCTGAAATGTAATCCCAGCCAAGATCGCCATGAGGAGATTCGACGCCGGGCCGGCAAGGGCAATTTTCACCGAGTCCCACTTTGGATCCTTCAGATTGTATGGGTTGTATGGAACGGGTTTCGCCCAGCCAAACCCGAACAACAGCAACAGAATGAATCCTGTTGGATCAAGGTGCGCCATGGGGTTAAGCGTGAGTCGACCTTCATACTCCGCCGTCTTGTCCCCACGCCATTTCCCGACCAGCGCATGGCTGAATTCGTGAATGGTTAAGGTAAACATGATGGCCACCAGCCATGCAACCGCAATTGCCGGGGAACCGAAAAGGAGATTGAGAAACATACAAAGGAGATTATAACGGAAAAAGAATGAGATCAAAAATAGAAAAGCCGTGAAGCGTTTCAGGCAACACGGCCGTGATGGAGATCTGGGTCGTCCAGGATGTAGACCTCGGGTACCGAACACTCCTCCCCGCGACAGTGAGGACAACCGTCTTGAAAAAAGAGGGTGATGCCCGGGTGGGGGATCAGCAGACCGAACTTCTCGAAGAGTTTGGAGGCGTTCTCCAGTGACAGGTCCAAGCGGACCCGGCAAGAGGCGCAGTACGTACGCACCCGGTCGGAATGTGCACAGTCCGCACACAAAATGATGGGGCTCTGGGCCCGTCGCCCGTCGCACACAGAACACAATGGAGGTGAGCCTGGCCGACGTAGCGAGTCTCGTACTCGTGCCATGATGGCCTCCTTGTCGCAAATGGACAAAATAAACTAAACAATCTCAAAACTTTTGTCAACAGGAAAGAACGCTCTATGGCACTCTTTCCTTTGAAAAATATCACTTTGCGGCTGAAGAAGCTTGCTGGTCACGTTCGCGGCGAAGCATCATCATCTCTACCGCAACACGAAATTGATCAGCCACTTTTGGGGCATACTCATCGTACACAAGTTCAAGGAACCGTTTTTCATTCTCTGTTGGATCTGGAACTTCCTGCACGATGATATCCGCCTTATGTGTCAGTTTTTCTGGATTCAAGGTGACATCAATCGTTACCATGCTCGGACTTCCTTTGTCGGGAACAAATTCGATCCATCCATCAACCCCATGGAATATATCAAGTGGACTTCCAACAGCACTGTAGAAACGAATGCGATCCATGTCGCCTTCATCCTCGAGACCTAATTCATCAATAACAGCAAGACGAAGCTCTCTCGCAAATGGTTTTCCGGGATTTGTTGGGTCTTCTTTTGTAAACTCACGAACGAGTTCTATCGCACGTCCTCTCGCGATATATCCCCGATCTCCCGCCTCCGCTTTAAATGCTTTGACACCATCTGGAGTGGGTCTGAAATCACCCAATACATCGCTCTCGTTAAGGCGCCCACTATAAAATTCTCGTGGTCCTCGTATATCTCCTCTAGGCATATAATGTTGATTAATTCTAAGGGAATACTACCACTCGCTCCATCCTCGCGCCAACTCCCCGCAATTTCTCCTCCAACCGTTCATACCCACGGTCGAGGTGATGGATGCCTGCGAGAGTGGACGTTCCTTCTGCAACCAATGCCGCAACGACGAAGGCGAGGCCGGCTCGGATGTCCGGCACCTCTACCACCGCCGCGTGGAGCTTGGAAGGCCCCGTAATGACGGCTGAGTGTTTATAATTCTGTCCTTTGAAACGACAATCTATTTCGCCCAAACAGTTACTGAATAGAGCGATGTCGGCGCCCATCTTTTTGAGCGCGTCGGTGTAACCAAATCGTTCTTCGTACACGGTCTCATGGACGACACTCGTCCCCGTTGCCTGTGTGAGAGCTACAACAAATGGTTGTTGCCAGTCGGTCATGAATCCTGGATGGGTATCCGTTTCCAACTCAATTCCCTTCAGGGCTTTCGTCCCGCGGAATACAATGCCGTCCTCGCGGACTTCATACTCCGCTCCGATTTTTCTTACCGCATTGAGAAACGTCATCATCTGCGCATGCTGTGCGCCACGGACAAAAATCTCCCCAGCCGTACCGATGGCCATGGATCCGTAACTTGCCGCTTCAATGCGGTCTGGCATGACACGTGCATGTGTTCCGTGAAGCTCCTCCACACCAATGATTTCAATAGATCGATTGGCGTTGACCTGAATAATGGCCCCCATGTTCTGGAGCATCATGATCAGCTCTTTGATTTCCGGTTCCCCAGCGGCGTTTCGAATCATCGTTCGTCCTTTGGCAAGCACTCCCGCTAACAGCGCGGTCTCGGTCGCCCCAACAGAGGGATAGGGAAGCTCGATGAGTGCGCCGCGTAACCCTTTCGGAGCGGTCGCGTGATAGCCTTCAGGACTTTCCTCGATAATCGCCCCCATTTTTTCCAGAGCCTCAACGTGAAAATTGACAGGTCGAGGACCAATCTTGTCTCCCCCCACCAACGGCACAAACGCCTCGCCGGCTCGGTGCAACAATGGCGCGATCGCCAAGACACTAATACGGTTCTTGCGCGAGAGCTCACGCACAGAGTTGGAGGTAATACTTGGTGTTGTAGTTCGAACGGTATGGTCGTCGGTCCATTCAACATGGGCTCCAACAGTCGTGATGATTTCCTGAGTGATCTCTGTCTCCTGTTGTCGTGGGACATTAGAAAGCACAACCTCTGCATCCGTGAGGAGTGAGGCGATCAGCATTTTTGAAGCAGCATTCTTTGCGCCAGAAATCGCAATCTCCCCATAAAGAGGTGTGCCTCCTGTAACATGAAAAACGTCAGCCATAATAACAGGAGTCTATCAGAGGGTCATCACGGCGTAAATTGATGTCGTTGCAAGAGAGACTGGGAGGATCCAGTCAACCCAATTGAGAAACCACCGTTCTCCCGAATACAAGAATCGAAACACAATGAACTCAAACCCAAACACAGCACTCATGGCTGTGGCCGTGACCGCAAACGCCGTTGCTCCTGTATCAAAAAAACGATGGTACAAACCAAAGACTCCCACAAAGGCAGCAACCACAATCAGATAATGCCACACGAGATAGGTCACGCGTGAAAATCGATGTGCAAGATTCACGAATACTTCGATCACCATCCATGCCACGAACGCATGAAGACTGATGAGAACAGCCGAACCAAAGGTCATATCTGTTTAGTTTACACCTCCCTACTCCCTTGACCAAGCACTGTTTCACCCGTACCGTTGCCTACGTATGTTTGTAACCATCATCACAGACTGTCGCGACGACAACGCTCGCACACGCCAAGAAACCCGCTACGCACATCTTTTTTCTGGGATGCACGTGAGCTTTGTTGGCGCCGCTACGGATTCTGAAGCCGCCGGAAACCTTCTTGACATTCTCGACTCCGCCGACGAGGCACCCGGAGTCATCGCGGTGAATTGCGCTCCTCGCCACGGCCGGGCAAAAAAATGGAAAAACGGTTCGCCTTTTGGATACGTTTGGATCGGCAACAAGGTAGTTGTGGGCACGATCGACGGGCAATGTTTTTCGTTTTTGAAACGATTCAAAATAGTTTCGGAAATTCATGTAACAGATATCACCACCGCTCTTCCTGTTGGGAACTACACTCCTGAGCAAGTCGAGTCAGCCACGCTCACACAGTTCCGTAGCCTGAACTATCTCCCACGCCTCGCCAAAATTTTATGGGAGCATCACGACGTTCCCTCTGAACCTTTGCCGATCAATGAGGTCGAAGACATGCCAAGTCTCATTTGGTGGATCGACTCGTTTGGCAACGCAAAAACCAGTCTCACAGCGGAAGACATCACCTTTAAGACAGGAACACAAAAACAGGTCACGTTCGCCGATGGCACGACTATTTCACTTCCTTGCGTCGAGCGTCTCGCCGATGTGCCCGACCACGAACCCGCACTCATCGTCGGCTCCTCCGGCATTGGGCGCGAGCGTTTTATCGAGATCGTGGTTCAAGGCGGAAGCGCCGCCGAGCTATTCAATCTACACAAAGCAGAGCTCATCACCATTGCATAAACCATTGACAAGAGTGCCCTTATCGGGCATTCTTTTTTGTCGCTTGGCAGATTGCCCAGAGACTTCCCTGGAGACGCCATGTATGACGATCGTCCGTTCCTGATCCTCTTCCCCGGTGCCTGGGGCAACAAGACCAACCGCCTGGCCACCTGGTGGTTCCGTCACGTCATCGATCACTTCAAACGTGACTACAACGTGGTCCTCCTCACCTACGAGGGACTGAACCTGGAGGACTACGTTGACTCAGCGGTCGCCCAACTCGAGAAGATTCCCGACGGATCCTATGCGATCTGCTACTCGATGGGAGCACAGATCGCCCGCGGCGTAGCCGAAAAGCGACCCAGCCTCTTCAGGCGAGTCGCTTTGCTCTCGGGAGTCGAGCGTTTCGGTATTCGATTCAGTGTCCTCTTGCACGCAATGAGCTTCGCGCTCATCCCGCTCATCCGGACTCTCTTCCTGCGCCCGTTCATGCTCGACACGGTGAAACAAGTAAGTCGAACCTTCCTGCACGACGACAGTCCCACTTCCCTGATGTGGGCCCAGGGCATCTGGGAGAGGCAGATGAAACCCGAGCCGCCTCGCGTGGTCTTGAGCCTCTGTCTTCCAGGTCTGCGCCGGACCTTCCCACCGTTTTCCTGCCCGGTGATGGCCATCGTCCCGCGACAGGACATCTTCCTCATGCATGCCACCTACCCTGGTGAGGAGATCCAACGTATCACCGCCCCAGGCGGTCATGCGCTGATCGCTGGCAACTACAGCCAGTTGAGGCCCTACCTCACGCAAATCTTGAGATGGTTCCACCACTAGTCCCGTCACGGGATTTTTTTATTCCATAAATTGAATAGGGACAGAGAGCTTTTTTACCTCATCTAATCGGAAGTCAAGCATTTTCCGACCAACAAAAATCGCGACCAGATGCGGTTCATGCTTTGCGATGTAGTCGATGTTCTCCTGGAGGAAGCCCACACTGGAAGTGAGCGAGAATTTTATCGCTTTGTGTCCTGAAGCCAAAAGCGATTCGTTCAGCTGCGTAAAGATGCCTTGTGCTTCCTGAGTAATCCGTTGTTCGAGTTCAGGCTGGTGCTTGTACTCCAAACACAGAAGCACCACAATCTTGTTGATATCTCGATCCTTTGCCCACTGCACCACCAATGGCAGACGGCGCTTGTAGGTCTCTCCCCGTGTTCCTAAGACGACAAAGGCTTCTCCATCGCCATTCACCTGTGGCTGATCCTCCTCGATCACGGTTGCCACGCCCAGTTTCTTTGCGATCCAAGGTGTGAGCGGAGGTTCAATTACAAGCGTCGCTAAAATGACCCACATCCCGATCGGGATTAGACCCTCAAGCCCGGTGAATCCGGATGAAGCAACCGTCACGAGCAATACGGCTGGAATCGCTCCTGTCTCACGAACAAACGAAATGAACAACAGCTCACGATATCCGATTCCTTCGCGATCGAACCACATCGATGGACCAAGACAGAGAAAGACAACAAGCGGACGAATGAAAAACATGAAGACAATCGCACACAACAAGCCAATCAGAGCAAGATCAAACATTTCCTGTAGATCAACGAGTGCACCTAACAGGAGGAAGATGGTCGGCTTGAAGAAGCCGTCGATGATATGATTAAAAAATCGTTCGGTCTCATGGAGAGTGTCCGACATCACGAAGAGGAGTCCAGCGACAAACGCGGCAAGGTACCCCGAACCACCAAACGCAATGGCGAGTGTAAAGATGATAACTGGAATGAAGAGGAAGAACGCGGCATCAACTTCGTACTCACGGTCATGGGCTGCCTTGAAACGTAAAAGCACGGCCAACAGCGAGTATCCCAATACACCGAAGAGGACTCCAAAGGCAATCTGGCGAAGTAAGAACAAAACAGTGTCGGCCGAAAAAATAAGTCCATATCCTCCCAAGACTGAAGCCCCTAACGTCCCAGCCGTCCCAAGAATCGAGAGGAAGGCAACGGTCAAAATGGTTCCAGTCACGTCCGTAACCGCAGATTCAGAGACCACAATGTCACGCGTACTTGGTTTGTTGAATCGAAGGCGTTTAAGGGCTGGAATGATCGCTGCTGGATCGGTAGAAGCAAGGATGGCTCCTAACAGAATAGCGGTTGTCACGGAGATCGAAGTGGAAAGCCACCCTGAGGCTTGTGAGAGGAACAGGGAGAACAAAACCGCCGTAATCATGAGACCAGGAAAAGACAGGGCGAGAATTTTCCAGATGAGTTTTCGAAAATTAGCGAATGGCGTCTCAAGACCTCCACCAAATAGGATGAGCGTCGCACCAAAACCTACGATTCCGCCCAAGAGAATATCTTGTTCAATCACTGGCATCAGAAGTGGCTTGGCAGCCATGCCGAAAAAAATAGCCACCACAAAGGATGGGAGATGTGTGCCCTTGGAAAGGTAAAAAATACCAAATGCCAGGGCGAAGATCAGCGCGGCTGAAAAAAATGCCATCGCGAGTTCTGCCTCATGGGCGTGTTCAAAGAGTGAAAAAATCTCCTCTGAGGCGGCACCTGCAAGAACCACCCCTGAAAGAGCAGCGAAAAGTCGAAGATAGAGAAAAGATACTGGATTCATAGGCTGATCATAATTGAACGGGAAGTATTCTAACCCAGCCTCCCGTACGTGCCAAGGGTAAGAAAATCCAGAAAAGAAAAACAGGCCATTGCGTAAGCCTGTCGTGTTCATAGATTCTAGCTCAGGAGCTCTTCCATGCGCGCCCAACCTTCGTCGAGCACGGATCGTGCGTCATCGCCCGGCACAAGATCCCTCTGCCAGACATGAACGTTTCCGTGGATGTCGAGAAAGCCTTCACCATCCAGGATGGTCGTGCCCGTAAGGCCGCGCCAGTCCATGCAAACGAAAACGACGGGATAGCCCGGGAGTTCCTCAAGGAAGATCTGGAAACCTCCAATCTTGGGCTCGAGCAGATGCTTGAAACGCACTCCTTCGCTCGGAGTTCCATTGAAGCGCGTTCCTTCTGCGTAGAGCGCCACGCTCACACCGTCTTGCCTGGCCATGCGTGCCATTTCACGAATCCGGTCCTTGTCCCGCGGATTTCCCCGGCGTGTCACAAAGGCGTATCCGGCGCGCACGAACGAGGAACCAAGGAACCAGGCCTTCTGCATCTCGTATTTGAGAACCCACAGGACGTAATCCAGATGCAGGGTCCCCATCACCATCGCCAAGATGAGGTGGTCGATGGCGGTACGGTGGTTGGAGACGAGAATGCATGGTTGACCCAGAGGGATTTCTCCATGGATCGTGATCGGCATGCGGATCCCCATCATCGGGAAGATGACTCGATGGAAGAACCTGGCTGTCTCATACTGCCAGATGGTCTCGGAACGACGGCGCTCTGCGTCCGTCTTGTGGAAGCAGGCGCTCCAACAACGTCTTGCGAAACGGTATGGCAGACTCACCGTTAACAGGAGAATCCCGAAGACAATCAGTGGAACCAGACCTCGAATCTTCTTTCTCATGCTTGGTCTCCAGAAGTTGGCGCGGCATAGTAACAGAGCGGAGAAAATCTGTAAAACAAAACCGACCTGCCGGACTGGTGTGGAATCTGCTACTTCATCATTCTTCCCACCCAGTAAATCGTCGATGAAATGAGGAAAAGTGGAACGAACCAATCCACATAGTTCAAAAACCAAGGAGGTCCTTCGTACAAAAACCCAACATAGATCATCTCGTAAGCGAATAGACAAAGCATGGCCAATGTGGTCACCGTAAATGGATCTGCCCCCTTTCGATCCCTGAAATAGAACGAGAATGCAACCCCAAACAAGAGCACAACAAGAACATAATGAAACAGAATAAACAGTGGTCTTGGGAGAGACGTCGAGGCTCCTATGGCGGCAAGAGTCATGAGCCACGGGATGAATGTCGTAATCGCGATGGTCACAAGACGAACCGTCTGATGTCGCATAGTCCTCTCAGTATAACGCGATCAAACCTTGACGTCGACGATTTTCTTTGTGTAAGATTTACACGTATGGTGAAACATCATTCGTCAGATCAGAATGTAAAAGTCGCGGTTGATGCCGCAATCGTCACAATTAAAGAGGGCACCTTATACGTGCTTCTCATTCAAATGAAAAAGACGCCTTTTGAAGGAATGTGGGCGTTGCCTGGTGGACTATTGGAAGAAGACGAAACAACGCAATTCGCCGCCACGCGCATCCTCAAGACACAAACGAGTGTGACGGACGTCTTTCTTGAACAACTCGCGACATTCGACACGGTTGGTCGCGATCCGGCTGGCCGTGTGGTGAGTGTGGCCTACTATGCCCTTCTCCCCGATCAACATCTTGAACTGAAGACAACGGAAAAATACTCAGACGTCCGATGGTGGCCCATCAAAAAACTCCCTGCCCTCGCCTACGACCACAAGACGGTTGTCAGAGAAGCGGTCGATCGGATCGCGGCAAAGATCCAGTACACCAACATCGTATGGAGTCTGCTTCCAAAGGAATTCACGCTCACAGAGCTCCAACAGGTCTACGAAATTATTCTCGGCAAGAGTCTCGATAAACGGAACTTTCGAAAACGGATTGAGGTCCTGGAACTCATCAAACCAACCGGCAAGACGCGTACCGGCATGGCCCATCGACCAGCTGCTCTGTACCAGTTCAAACACCGAAAACTTGAGTACGTGCAAGTGATGTAAACAGGCGGGGATAACCCCGCCTTTGACATCCTTTTTAGTAAGTGTATATACTACAAGAAGAGGGAGTGCCCTGGGGTTGTTCCTAGTTGGGAATCGCTCCAGGGTCGCTCTCGACAACCCCTCCCTGAATAGATTGACAAATAAGCCCAATTGCACTACTCTCTCCCCTCTGGCAAAACACGCCTGTGGCCCTCATTCCGATGGCCCCAGACCCCTCTTGCCAAGGAGTTCCGCAATGGATCCCGTCGATCGTCAGGTACTCGAACGCCTCTTCCCCACCAGCCTCACGCTGTACACGATTCGTCCCGATGCAACTGTCGGACTCGTGATCGTGGACCCGGGCCAGGGCTTCACGCGCTTCGGCAACCTCGCCGACCCAGAGCATATGGTGCCGATGGTCGGAAGGATTGCTGACGAGTACCGCCGCCTGAGGAAAGAACTCGGCGACAAACTCCAGGTGCTCGTGTTCCTCGACACCCACGAGGCCGACATCCCTGAGCCGCCCTACCCGCCCCACTGCATCGCAGGCACGGGCGAAGAGACCATCGATCCCGACCTCGCGTTCATCCTCATGCAGCCCAACGTCACCGTGGTGCGGAAGGACTGCATCAACGGGTTCGTGGGCGCGATGAAACGCTCGGGCGAGATCGGTCAGCATGGAGACAGCTGGATCAACGAGTTCACCAACTGGGTGATCGAAGCCGGAATCTCTACCCTCCTCTTCACCGGCGACTGTACGGACATCTGCGTCTGTGACCTCGTGGTCACCAGCCTCTCGGCTCGCAACCACGGCATGTTCACCAACATCGACCCCGAAGACGACCACGACGCCTACGTTGGCGCGATCACCGACATGAACCTCGTCGTCCTTGCGAGCGCGTGCGAAACCTTCGACGCGCCCTCGAACGGACACGTCCGCGAGGCCTGGCACCAGATCGGTCTGGCCATGATGGCGAGCCGCGGTGCGACCCTTGCGAGCGAACTCGTCGTCGACTGACCTCGCCGCTCCCGGGAGTGACACACACCCGTCACTCCCTTTTGAAACCTGCTGCCCAATCTCTTGAGCACCAGATTTCACCCCGTGAGTTCCTCTCGCGGGGACGCTCCTCTCAATCCTCGGAGTACCTATGTCGCGACGCCGACGCATCTACCTCTTCGGCGGGAGTTTCAATCCCCCGGGAGTGCACCACGAACGGATCGTACAAGCCCTGCAGAAACTCTGCCATGGCAACGACCTCATCGTCATCATCCCGTGCGGCCTGCGTCCCGACAAGGAACACACCAACGACATCGATCCTAGCCATAGGGCTGCAATGGTGGAACTTGCCTTCGCGTCCATGAACCGCGTGCAAATCGATCTCTCGGACCTGGAAGGCGGTGAGTTCACCCGTACCTGGGATCTCGACGACCGATACCGCAAGGAATTCTCCGACACTGAGATCTGGCACGTCGTGGGTACGGACCTCGTCGTAGGCGGGGCACAAGCCAATAGCGAAATCCATCGCTGGTATCGCGGCGAGGAGATTTTCAAGAACCGGCCCTTTGTGGTTGTCACGCGCTGTGACCTGGATGTGCCCACCGAGGACTTTCCGCGCAACCACGAGGTGCTGAACCCCGGGCTCCACGGCTCGAGCACTCAAATCCGCAAGCAGAGGGCAGAGCGCCTCGACATCGCCCTGCTTGTGAACGCGAGCGTGCGTTGCTACATGGAACGTTGGCACCTCTACACAGGACGGGCAACCCTGGGCGCCATTCATTGGCAGCCCGAAGGTCCTGGCCTGATCGTCCCGATTCTAGCGGACCCGTCGAATCCAAGCCCGCAGCGAGATCAACGAGTCCGCGATCTGATCCAGATGGTAGAGCGCATCAACCAAAACCGATCCGGTCAACCCGATCATGTAATGGTAGTCGGTGGCGACGGCTGGATGCTGGATGCTATCGCCAAGCAGATGAATCTGCGACTCCCTTTTGTCGGTCTGAACGCCGGCACCGTCGGATATCTCCTCAACGGTGGTTCTCCAGAACAACTCGAGGAACGTCTGCTTCGAGGGACCTACCGTCTCTACCGCCAACCCCTCTTGTCGGTGGAATACGTCGACCAGAGCGGCCGTGTGCGCACCACGCACACCTTCAACGAGGCTTTCCTCCGTGCCCGAGGCGACCACTCCGCCTGGATGAGAGTCACGATCGATGGTCAAGAGCGGTTCGATCGCTTGGTCGGAGATGGTCTGATGATCTCCACTCCGGCAGGCTCCACCGGCTGGGCGCACGCTCTGGGCGCCACGCCCGTCATGATCGGCACACCCCAAGTCATTCTCACGGGGGACGCAACCACGCACCATAGACGCCGCTGGGTGAGTGCCCCTCTTCCGGGACACGCGACCACCGACGTCGAAGTACTAGGTGGTCAGAAGCGGCCCATGCGCCTGGTCCTCAGCGGCCGATGTGTGGGTGAGGTCTCAGGCGCGAAGATTCGTCTCTCGCGAGCCCATGCGGCTGAACTCGCATTCTTCCCGGAGACGGACCTTGCAGAAAAGCTCATGCAACTTCACTTGGGCACTGACCAATAACTCTTCCCCTGCGGATCCACCAACCCGGTTGATCCGCAGCGGGATATTTCAATCAGAGACCTGCGCATGAACACTGTTCTTGCTCAGATCTCTCCCCACGAGCATTCCGCTCATGGGGAAACCGTTCTTCGCAATGGAGGATTACATGCCCACACGACTCAGTCGTTTTCAAGGCAGCCTGATGGGCGTACGCATCGGCGATGCGCTCGGTATGCCATTCGAAATCCTGACGCGCGATCAGATCGCAGAGCTCACCGGCCCGACCGGTGTGACCAGCTTCCTCGCTCCACAGCACGGTGCGTTTGATGTTCCCAACTGGGCAAAGAAGCTTGGTGGGTTCAAGGCTGGTGATTGCACGGACGACTGGCAGATGACCCGCGCAGGTGCACAGAGCCTCATCTTCACCCATGGCCAACTGAATCTGCACAACCTAGCCTGGTACTACCTGGCTGAAATGAATCGCCAAAAGCTTGGCTGGGACGGAACGACAGTACGCGGGCTCGTCGAGATTGAGACCTGGCTCAAGAGCCAACAGACTCAAGGCCGTGAGCCTGGGACCTTCGCCACCTTCCCGGATGAACATCAACCTGGTGATGGGTGCGGAAATGGGGTGGCGATGCGCATCGCCCCTCATGGACTCTTGGTACACCGAGCCTACCAGAATGGTCGCCTTATGCCAGGCACGCTGATTCCCTTCCAAGAGATCGTTTGGTACGTGGGCGGACTGACCCACCCGGATCCCCGGGCGTCCATCGGCGCCTTTGCTATCGCGAGTCTAATCGCCCGACTGGCCAGCAACGAGGGGGAACCTTTCACACGAGAACGACTCGTTCCGTCCCTCTCAGACCTTTGTCTGCAAATCATCAGCATGGAGCTCAGCCAAGAAGCGCTAGTTCATATGCCGAGTGGAGTCGAAGCGTTCTCAACGCGCCTGGACTTGGTGAAGACCTTGTTCAAAGAAGGCGCGGGCCCCACACGCTTCGCAACCGAACTCGGCACTTCAAGCTACACGCTGGAGTCGGTACCCTTCTCGATCGCCATGGCCATCTGTCACCCAACTGACTTCCGTGCGGCGCTCAAGGCCACCATTGAAGCCGGGGGCGACACGGACACCAACGCCGCGATCGTTGGGGCCATCGTGGGCGCCAACGTCGGTCTGGAAGGCATACCTGAAGAGTGGCGAACCTTCCGCCCCGACTTCTGGGAAGCCACAAAGCTCGGTAGTGAACTCTATGGCTTGAGCGAACAGATCCGCCTGGCCGCCACTCAGACCTGATCGACAACTTCTTCCCTGCGGATCGAACCCTCGTGCTTCGGTCCGCTGGGACAATTTTAAAGAGACCTGCGCATGAACACTGTTCTTGCTCAGATCTCTCCCCGCGAACGTCTTGTTCACGAGGAACGCATCTTCAACCTGGAGATTCCAATGTTGCTTGACCGACCCATCGTTACCAGCCGCCTGCAAAAGGACTGGTACTACGTGACCCAACAGTTCTTTGTCTGGCTACGCTGGCACCACGTCTGGGTCAGCTACCAGTTCAAGAACCGCAACTTTCCGAGGATCCGGCTCGCCGGTCGGATCGATCTGGGGAGACTGCGCGAAGAAGTCCAGCACGTCCAGACCCTCCTGTACACGCAGGAGGAAATCACCTGGCTGCGCGAGAAGTTCCACGAGGGCCAGGTCGACGGTTTCCTGACCGACGAATTCCTGGCATGGCTGCAGACCAGCCGCCTCTCGGAAGTCGAGATCCACACGGTTACGACCCCTCAGGGCGATCAACTTGTGATCGAACCCAGCGGCCTTTGGTGCGAAGCGATGGACTGGGAGACTTTCATCCTCCCGATCGTCACCCGCCTGCACGGCCTGAAGGTCATCAAGGAAGCCGGCGTCACCGAGGAACAGATCCTCGCCGAGGCGATGTTCCGGCTAGGGATGAAGATTCCCGTGATCAGGGCACACCCCTCGATCCTGATCGGGAGTTTCGGCCTGCGCCGTCAATTCAGCTACGAACTCAGCGAGATGATCGACGAACGTCTCATCCGAGAGATCCCGACCCAGCTCGTAGGCATCAGCAACGTCTGGATGGCCAGGCGCCTGGGCTGGCCGGTGGTGGGTACCTTCGCTCATCAGCTCCCCATGCTCTATGCAGCGATGGCAATCGCTCGTGATGAGGATGACGAGGGTGTCCGTGCTTCGCACATGCAGTTCTTCGACGACTGGGCCGCGACCTTTACCCCCAGGTGGCTCACGGCCGTCTCCGACACCTTCGGCTCGGACTCCTTCTTCCAGGACTTTGGTGCAAAACGCGCCACGCACTGGGGCAAGTACAAGCAGGATTCGGGAAATCCTTTCACCTACGCCGAGCGTCTCGAACACTGGCTGAGGGAGATGGGGGTAGACCCGCGTGACAAGATTCTCAACCCAACCGATGGGCTGGATCTTCCCAAGATGGTCGCCCTCGACCACATGACCCGAGGTCGGTTCAAGGCCACGGTCGATGGCTGGGGAACGGGCCTGAGCAACGACACCGGTCTGCACACCTGCGGCAGCTTCGTTGTGAAACCTCACAGGGTTACCATTCCGGAAGGCAGACACGGTTACGCCGTAAAGCTCTCCGACAACCTCGAGAAAGCGAGCGGCGACCCTACGACCGTGGAGCGCATGAAGCGCGTGCACGGCTACACGGTCACCGACCGCACCGACTGCGTCGTCTGACCCCACAACGCATGTGATCCGATCGGATCACATGCACACCTCGTCACACCCGCCCGAGATACACTCGAGCGTTGGTGAGACCTTTTCTCTGGCTCTCGAGATTCTCGTGAGCCGAAGACAAAGGAGCATCCATGTTCCTGTTCCGTGAAATCTTGTTCAATGGGTTCCTCAAGCTTGAACGTTGGATACGGGGCAAGCACGACATCTTCGTGGTGCGGACGACCGACTCCGTGTCGGGCCTCATCTACGACGAAGTAAACGACCGCGTACTCCTCATCCGCCAAGGCCGCGCGGCCATGGTGTGCGAGGACAATCCCGACGGCCTCATTGTTGAACTGGTCGCTGGACGCTTTGACGTGAATCTCGGGACCCGGGCGCTGTTGGCCAAGGAATCCAAGGAGGAAGCCGGCGTGACCCTCGACGAGGACTCGATCGTGATCCTCAACGGCGGCCAGCCGATGGCGATCTCGCCAGGCTTCGCCACCGAGCGCTGCTACCTCGCCTTCGCGGTCATCAAGTCCTCGCAGGTCGACGATCACGGCGACACGGGACGAGGCGAAGCGACCGAAGGCGAGGACATCACACGCTTCTGGATGCGCGCCGAGGACTTCTGCAACAGCACGCACGAGGATCTACGAGTCTTCACGCTGATGCAATACCTCACCGTGTACCGCTCTCACAGGAAGCCTCGCTCACGCGAGTGAACTCCCTGCTCACATCCTGTCCCGAACACGTCGGGATTTTCCACGAGCTGATGACACTCATCGTCGGCTCATGGGAAAACCGTTCCTCACAACCTTTCTTGGAGACCATATGCCCCCTAACGTTGACGAATTTCTCGACGTCCGTGAGCATGGATTCCTACGTGTAGCCGTGGTCATTCCTGCCGTTCACGTCGGCGAGCCAGAAGCGAATCTCGCCACCCACATCGAAAGCCTCCAGAAGACCTACGATGACGGTGCCCAGTACGCGGTCTGCCCGGAGCTCGGCCTCACCGCCTACTCCTGCGGTGACCTCTTCCACAGCGAGCTGCTGCTCCAGGGTACCCTGCGCGTCCTGAGAAAGCTCGCCGAACACTCCAAGCACTGGGCTGGGATGGTCTTCACTGTCGGTCTCCCCCTGCGCGTTGACGACATGCTGTTCAACTGCGGGGTCACCATCCACGATGGCCTGATCCTTGCTATTTCGCCCAAGGCGTATCCCCCGGAATACCGTGAGTTCTACGAGCTGCGTTACTTCCACCGCGCCAGTGAGATGCGGTCGAGGGAGATCGAATTCGACTGGCAGGAGGAGGTGGTTCCTATCGGGACCGACATCCTCATCCGCGCCAAGGACAACCCCCTGTTCGTCCTGCACGTGGACATCTGCGAGGACATCTGGACGCCGATCCCACCCGGGACCGTTGCCGCACTCATGGGTGCCACGGTGCTCGCGAACCTCAGCGCGAGCAACATCACCATAGCCAAGAACGAGTATCGCGAGCAGTTGGTATGTGCCTCCTCAGGGCGCAACAACGCCGTGCAACTCTACTCGGCTGCGGGGTTCGGTGAATCCAGCGCCGGCCTCTCCTGGGACGGCCACGGCATCATCGCTGAGCGCGGCGCCCTGCTGGCTCGTACCCAGCGCTTCAGCCTCACGCCCCAGCACATCGTCTACGACGTGGACCTGCTGACCTGCGTGCAGGAGCGGCAGCGGCAGTCCAGCTTCGGCCAGAACGCCGATGAACATCGTCGAGCCATGCGAACCGTCACCCTCTACGAGGAGTTCACGGGCGATCCGCGCGTGGATGTGTTCCTTACCTTCCGTCGCGACATCGACGCGTTCCCCGCGGTTCCCAATGATCCACAGAAGCGTGACATCCGCTGCCGCGAGACCTTCCAGATCCAGGTGACCGCGTTGGTGCGCCGACTGCTCGCACTGCCGGAGCACATGCGACGAATCTTCGTCGGTATGTCGGGAGGTCTGGACTCCACGCACGCGGCGCTTGTAGCCGTGAAGGCGTTGGACAAACTGGGTCTGCCTCGAAAGCGGTTCATCGGCGTGACTATGAAAGGCTTCGGAACCACCGACGCGACTTACCAGGACGCATGCGAGCTCGTTCAGATCCTGGGTGGCGACCTACGCGACGAACCCATCACGGATCTGTCGGAGCTCACGTTCCAGAAGATCGGATTCAACGTCAGCGTCGAAGGTACCGGCCCGGTCGTATACGACAACGTGCAGGCTTGGAGCCGCAAGCACATCCTCTTCTCGCTCTCCGCCAAGGAAGGCGGGATCGTGCTGGGCACCGGTGACCTGTCGGAGCTGTTGCAGGGATGGTGCACGTATGTGGCCGACCACATCAGCCACTACAACGTGAACGGTGGTGTCTTCAAGACGCTCATGCAGTACCTCATCCGGTACGTCGCCGAGGTCGAGTTCGCCGGACAACCACAGGTGCAGGAACTCCTCACCCGGATCTCCAATCGGCCCTACTCACCTGAGCTCAAGCCGCCCACTGAGGACGGCGAGATCTCGCAGATCACGGAAGACGAAGTCGGTCCCTACGAGCTCCACGACTTCACGGGCTACTGGATGCTCCGGTTCGGACATACGCCCAGCCGCATCATCCGGATGCAACTCCACGCCGTGCAGGAGGCGAACCTCGTCGATCCCAAGACCCGCGAAGTCTACAGCCTGGAGACGATCCGTGCCTGGCACCTGAAGTTCCTCGTGCGCTTCTTCGACTCCCAGTTCAAGCGCGAGGTCGCAGCCAACGGTCCCAAGGTGGGACTGGCAACCGCCGACCCGCGCGGCGACTTGC
>SXGU01281747.1_pt1 | contig 19270 bp, 14 predicted proteins | sample 3174531 | NCBI WGS metagenome assembly SXGU01 (sample SAMN11356863, study PRJNA531348) | freshwater metagenome | isolation source: freshwater sample F1-140 | place: China: Fuxian Lake, Yuxi | collected 2017-12-25 | reverse complement strand
CGGATTCGAAATCGCCACCCGCCCCGGCAGACCTCGTCGCAAATCCCGCAGCCGAACCAATCGCTCCCGCGTCGTTTCTCCGGCGCGGGGATGAGAAGCTCTCATGTCAGTAACACTCGGATACAAGACACCGATGCTGGAAAGCTACGGGGTCAAGCGGGCGGGCGATGGCAGCTACGCGTCGAATTGCCTGCTCGCCCGCCGCCTCGCCGAGCGCGGGGTGCGCATGATCCAATTGTACCACCGCGCCTGGGATCACCACGGCGATATCGAGCCCGGCATGAAGGCGGGGGCCAACGATGTGGATCAGGCCACGGCCGCGTTGATCAAGGATCTGAAGCAGCGCGGCATGCTCGACGACACGCTCATCCTCTGGGGCGGCGAGTTTGGCCGCACCCCGATGGGCCAGGGCTCCGGCCGCGATCACCACATCCTGGGCTTCAGCGTTTTTCTCGCGGGCGGCGGCGTGAAACCCGGCCTCACGTATGGCGCGACCGACGAACTCGGCTATCGGGCGGTCGACCACGTGGTCAACGTCCACGACCTCCACGCCACCATGCTCGCGCTCATGGGCATCGATCACCGCCGCCTCAACACCAAGTTCCAGGGCCTCGACGTCCGGCTGACCGGCATCGCCGGCGAAGTGGTGCCCGACCTGATGGCTTGAGACGGGCGCAGTTCCGGGTTTGGCTGACGGACGATGGGGTCAAGTCCCCGAAAGCCGCCGCGACCCGGCCAACCGGCGGGAGGCGCGGGAGACGCTCTGCCGCAGCGCGCGAAGGCCCGGGGTGGCGCCGGTTTCGTGGATCGAATCAGCCGCGCGCGTCGAGGGCCGACGCGTTTGACGAAGGGGAAATATGTCTGGCCGCGCCGCACCGGGTGAGCGAAGTTTGCCCGCCGTCTCCAACATGATCGCCTCCCGCGCCGCGCTCTCTCCCCGACCCTATTGGCACCATTTTGCCGTCAATATCTTCTCGCCGGCCATCCTGACGTTTGCGCTCTTCCTTGTCGTGATCTTCGCGGTGATCCTGCCAACGATGCGGAAGAACATCGTCGAACGAAAAAAGGAGATGATTCGCGAGTTGACCCAGGCGGCCTGGAGCGAACTGGCCAGCCTGCATGAACAGGAAAAGCGGGGAACGTTGAATCGGGCGGCGGCTCAGGCGGCGGCGGTCGGGCGGATCAAGGTCATGCGCTACGGCGACGACGGAAAAGACTACTTTTGGATTTCCGACACGGAAACCCGCATGGTCATGCATCCCTATCGGCCGGAACTCGACGGCCAGAGCCTGTTGGAGTACTCCGATCCGGCGGGCAAAAAACTCTTTGTTGAATACACCCGGATCGTCCGGGCCCAAGGCGACGGCTATGCGGAGTACCTCTGGCAGTGGAAGGACGACGAACTGCGGGTGGTGCCCAAGCTCTCCTACGTGAAAGGCTTTGCGCCGTGGGGTTGGATTGTCGGTACCGGCATCTACCTGGAGGACGTGCGGGCGGAAATCAGCCAGATGATTCGACGGGTCTGGCAGGTCAGCCTCGGCATTTCCGCCGCCATCGCGGTGCTGCTGACCTACATTGCCAAACAGGGGCTCGACCTCGAGCGCCGGCGTTGGACCGCGGAGACGGCGCTGCGCGACTCGGAGGAAAAGTACCGCCTGCTGGTGGAAGGCACGACGGAAGGGGTGCTCCTCGTGCTGCAGGATCGGCCGGTGTATGCGAACCGGACCCTGCTCGACCGTTTGGGTTACACGGCCAGCGAGTTGGTCGAACTGCCATTGGAGCGGATCATCGAAGCAGTCGCCGCTGGCGGCCCGGCGGCGGCGGCGCAGCGGGCGCGCGTCACGGCCAAAAACGGCGAGGTTTCAGAGGTGTTGCTGACGTCCGCAGCCGTGACGATTGGCGACCGACCGGGACAGATTCTCACGGTCAAGGAGGCGGCGGCCCGCCGCAAGAGCGAGGAGACCTTCGCCCGGCTGCTCGCCGATTTGCAGAGCATGCTGCCACTCGCCACGCGCTCGATCAAATCGTCGCCGCTGGTCCTCGTCGCCTGCGAGTTGGACACGCCGATCCACCAGGCGGCAGCGGCGATGAGCCGGGCGAAATCCAGCGCAATTTTGGTCAGGGCGCCGTCGGGCGAAGCCATCGGGATCGTGACGGATCAGGATCTTCGCAACCGGGTGCTGGCGACGGGCCGAAATGTCGCCCAGCCGGTCTCCGCCATCATGAGCGCCCCGCTGGTGCAGATTTCCGATCGGGCCCTCCTGTTCGAAGCCGCGCGGCTGATGCAGGAACGCAACCTGCAACACCTGGTCGTGACCGACGAGAGGGGCGGCGCGCTCGGGGTGTTGAACGCGACCGAGGTGCTCCACGTCCAGCGCCACGCGGTGGCGATGGTCCTCAGCGAAATCCAGGGCGCGGCCTCGCCCGGGGAACTGCGCGACAGCCGGGCCAAGTTACCGGTGTTCGTGAAGGCCCTGCTGGAAAGCGGTGCGCGGGTGGAAAGCGTCACCCGAATCATGACCGCGGTGTCGGACGCCATTTTGGGGCGATTGCTGGCGCTGGCCGAGACGGAGCTCGGGCCGCCGCCCGCGGCGTACGCGTTTGTGGCGCTCGGCAGTGAGGCGCGGGAGGAGCAGACACTGGCCACCGATCAGGACAACGCGCTGATTTATGCGGACGTCCCGGCCGAGCGGAGCGAGGCGACCCAGGTCTACTTTTTGCAGTTGGGGGAAAAGGTGTGCGGCTGGCTCGATCTGGTCGGCTACCGCCGCTGCAAGGGCGAGGTCATGGCGTGCAATCCGAAATGGTGCCAGCCGTTGTCGCGCTGGCGGCAGTATTTCACCGACTGTGTCGCCGCGGCGAACCCGCAGGATCTTTTGGACGTGAATATCTTTTTCGATTTCCGCTGCGCCCAGGGCGAGACGGATTACGTGGTGCAGTTGCGCGCGCATCTCCAGCGGATCCTGGCGGGCGGGGGCCGGAACACGTTCTTCTTCCACCTCGCACAGAGCACGCTGCAATTCCGCGCTCCCCGCGGCTTTTTCGGCAATATCCAACTGGAATCGCCCGGCGAGCGGCCGGCGGCGTTCAACCTCAAGGCCGCCATCATCCCGCTCGTGAATTTCGCCCGGATCTATGCGTTGCAACAGGGTTTCGCCGAGACGAATACGCTCGACCGGCTGCGGCGGCTGCGCGACCAGGGCCAGCTGGTGCCGTCGAGCCACGACGAGCTGGCGCAGGCCTACACCGTGCTGATGCTGATGCGGCTCACCCACCAGGCGGCGCAGTGGAATCGCGGCGTGGCACCCGACAATTTCATCGACCTGCAGGAACTCACGCAGCTCGATCGGTCGGTGCTGAAGAAGGTGTTTGCCGACCTCGCCGTTTTCCAGGCGCGCCTGGAGACTGACTTTGCGCGCACCGCGTGAAGCCGCACGGTGCAACCACGGACGAGACCAACCCCGGCCACGGGATGAAACGATGCGTGTCCTGATCGTCGGCGATGTGCATGGCCAGCACCGTGAGCTCGCCGGGGCGCTGCGGCAGGCGCAGGCGGATTTCCGGATCGAGGCCGCGATTCAGGTGGGCGATTTCGGATTTTATCCGAACCTGCTGGGCGCCGCCCACGGGATGGGCGTCCGGTTTCCCGTGCCGCTGCACGTGATTGATGGCAACCACGAGGACCATGCGTGGCTGCGGCGCGCTCTCGTGAAGGGAGCGGCGCGCAGCTGGGCGCGCGAACGCAACCTGCACTACCAGCCCCGGCCCTCGGTGGCCCAGCTGGGCGCATCCAAGGTGGGTTTCCTGGGCGGCGCCCTGCATGTGGACCGGCCGCAAAAGCACAATTGGCTGAGCGGCTCCCCCAACTACATTTCGCAACGTAACCGGGAACAGGCGGTGGCGTTGTTCAATCGGGAGCGACCCGAACTCATCGTGACCCATTCGTGCCCCGCCCGGATCGGCCTTGGGCTCAAGAGTAGTCCCGAAATGCGGCTGGGCGTGGCGGAGCACATCACCGCGGCGGGTTTCGATCCCGGGCCGGCGAATGATTGCGGCGAGATCGAGTTGAGCCGACTCTGGGTTGAACTGGCCTACCAGCCACGCGCCTGGGTGTTCGGTCATTTTCACCGGGCGCACGAAGCCATGATCGAGGGCACGCGCTTTGTGGGCGTGAGCGACGAACTCGTCGCGCTCACCCGCCGCCTGGCCATCTGGGACACGGAGGAAAAGAAACTGCTGCTGTGCCCCGCCGACCCGAGCGGATAGGAACCGGTCGGACTCCGTCCTCCCGGTTCCTGAACCAAAATCGCGGCGCGATTTTGGAACGGACCATTGACCGGGCATGGCGCGTCGCGGGCGCTGCATCGCCGCGACGCGGATCGGCTCAGGCCGCCACGGCGGCCGGCTTTTCTTCGGGGCGCGGCGTCAGCAGCGAGACCACGACGAGCACCAGGAATCCAAGGGGAATGGTGACAATGGCCGGTTGACTGAACGGCACGATCGCGTTGGCGGGATCGATGCCGTAGACGTCCTTGTAGGCCTGCGCGCTGAGCAGAATCCAGCCCAGCGAGGAAACCATGCCGACGACGATGGCCGCGGTGATGCCCTGCTTGGTCGTGCGCTTCCAGAAGAGCAGCATCACGAGCGCGGGCAGATTGGCGGAGGCTGCGATGTTGAAGGCCCAGCCGACCAGGAAATTGACGTTCATTTTTTGGAACACGATGCCGAGGCAGATCGCCAGCACGCCCACGCACATCGCCGCAATCTTGGCCGCGCGCACCTTCTGGAAGTCATCCATCTTGATCTTCATGAAGTTCGTCATGAGGTCGTGCGCCACCGCGCCGCTCGCCGCCATGATCAGGCCGCTCACCGTGCCCAGCACGGTGGTGAAGGCCACGGCCGAGAGCACCGCGAAGAGAAACTCGCTCAGGCTGCGCGCCAGCAACGGCGCCGACATGTTGGAGTCCGTGACATCGAGCGCGCCACTGGTCATCGCGCCGAGCCCGAGGAAGAGCGTCAGCACGTAGAAGAAGCCGATGGCGGCGATGCCCACCACCGTGCTCTTGCGGGCGCTGATTTGATCTTTGACCGTGTAATACCGGATCAAAATGTGCGGGAGCGACGCCGTGCCGCAGAACAATGCCAGCATGAGCGAGAGGAAATCGAGTTTGTCGAAGAACTTCTCGCTGCGCACCTTCTTGAACGTCGGGCTGGAGCCGGGGGCCATGAAGTCCTTTCCGGTCGTGGGTTTCTGATAATAGATGGTCGTCGTGCTGCCGTCGACCCCGGTAATCTTGTCCGAGTTCCAGAGGATGACCTCGCTGTCCTGCATCGTGGTGAGGAAGGAGATCGGCCCCAGCGCGCCAGTTTGTTCCACTCCGCCCGGCAACTTGGAAACATAACCCACCGGCAGGAGATCCGCTTCGCCGGCCCCTTTGCCCCGGGGCAGCCCGTTCGCCAGTTTGCGACCGTCTTTCAACACGGTCAGGGCCTGGGCCTCGGAGAGCAACGCCCCTTCCTTGCGCCAAACCGTCACGCGCCCGGCGGAATCCTTGACGCGGACATAGGGTTTGCCGGCCCAGGCGCCATCCTCGGGCAGGACCGTGCTGCCGGCCACGCCGGTGACTTCAGCCGCCGGCACGTCGTGCCGCAGGATGCGCACGGGCTTGCCGTTGGCATCGGTGGGCTTGGTGGTCACGCCCCGGACCAGGAGCATGACGGTGATGACCGCGCAGAGCGCCACGAGAATGCTGCCCTTGATGAACTGGACCCAGGTGGTCGAGACCATTCCGGCGGTCGCGACGATCGTGGTCACGACCAAGCCCACGACGATCACGCCCACATAATGCGGGAAACCCAGCAGCGGCTGCACCAGCGCGCCGGCCCCGACCATTTGCGGAATCAAATAGAAACAACTCACGACCAGGGTGCTGATGGCGGCGGCGAGCTTGATGCCGCGGGAATTGAACTTGTTGTCGAGCGCGTCGGCAAACGTGTAGCGGCCGAGGCGTTTCAGGGGCTCGGCGATGATGAACAGCGCCACGATCCATCCGGCGAGATAGCCAATCGAATAAAGGAATCCATCGTAGCCGAAGAACGCGATCATGCCGCAGATGCCCAGGAACGAGGCCGCGGAAAGATAGTCGCCGGCAAAGGCGATGCCATTGACGGCCCAGTGGATCCCGCCGCCGGCGGTGAAATAGCCGCTGGCGGACTTGGCCCGCGAGCCCAGGTAGAAGCTGATGCCGATGACCGACCCGGCAAAAACCAGGAAGACCAGGATGGCGATCCAGGAAGTTTCGTGAATCATGGGGAATGGGTTACTTGGATTTGCGGCAGAGGCGCATGTAGATCAGCGCCAGAACCAGCGCGGCGGCGATCAGCGCGAAGCCGTACACGACCGCGAGATTCGCCCCGCCAGCAAACGGCTTGCTCATGAGCTCCGGCCGGAAGGCGCTCAGGGCCATGAAGCCGCCGTAAAAGGCGACATAGATGAAAAACAAGACAACGCCGACCTGAGTGTTGTAGGCAACGACCGCCGCATCTTCCTGCTCGCGGGTTTCCTGAGCCTTGAAATCGAGTCCAGCCATAGGGTGATTTTATTGCGGGTTAGAACTTGTAGGTGATCGCGAATTGCTGCCGCCAGCCTTCGCCCGGGGCGTTGACCTTGTAGGTGGTGCGCAGCCAGGCGAGTTCAAATGCGAGTTGGACCTGCGCGTTGAGCGAATAAAGCGCGTTGCCGAAAAAATGGGTGTTCTTCGTCCGGGCGTCCCTCGTGGAGTCCACGTTCCCGCTCAGATCGGCGTCGTCGGGATCGTCGAAACTCGCACCGAGGTTGAACTGCCACAGCGTGGAGGGGGTCAGCGTGAACGAAGCCCAGCCGCCGACCGTGTCGATCTCCCGGTTCAAGGTGGTGTTGATGCCCTGGCCGATTCCGCCGAGGTGGGAGTCGAAGTTGCGGCCGGTAAACGCCTCGGCTTGCAACAGCAGCGTCGGGCCGAGTGGCAGGCGCAAATCGGCGTTGAATGACCAAGAGTCGTAGTCATCGCTGCCGCGCAGGTTGGCATAGTGGATTTCCTCGACTCCCCGGTGGCCGGACACCCCGAACGAGGCAACCTTGGCCGACGACGATCGCGCCCGACCGTCGGACCGTCCGGCAAGAAACCCCGGGAGATTGCCGGAATCCCCTTGCAGCGGACACGTGTCGCCAAAATCTCTGCTCGCGACTCTGGCAGCCCCCGCACCGCCGTGGGAATCTCGTCACCCAAACTCTCCATGAACCCGACAATCCTCCTGACCAAACTCGTTCGCTCCTCCCGCCTGTTCGCGGGCGCCGCCCTGCTCGTTGTTTCCGTCGCGGCGCAAGCGGTGTCCACCGGCTCCATTGAGGGCCGGGTGCTCAATGTGGGCTCGGGCAAGTATCTGAACAACGCCCGCATCACCGTCGAGGGGACCAACCTCGAGGCGCTCACGAACGCGTTCGGCGAATTTCGCGTCAGCGGGGTGCCGGCCGGCCTGGCCCGCGTGCGCGCCTCCTACACCGGCCTCGATTCCAAGGTGGAAACCGTCACGGTCGCCGCGGGCGGCGCGGCCGCGGCGAATTTCAATCTCACCAGCGCCGAGCGTTATGGCCGCGACGAGACCATCCAGCTCGACACTTTCACCGTCGCCGCGCAGCGCGAGTTCGAGGGCAGCTCACTCGCGACCAACGAGCAGCGCTACGCGCCCAACGTCAAGGTTGTCATGGCCGCCGATTCGTTCGGCGACGTCACCGAGGGGAATGTGGGCGAATTTCTCAAATATCTCCCCGGCATCACTGTCGACTATGTCGCCGCCGATGTCCGCACCGTCTCCGTGCGCGGTTTTGCCGACACGTTCACCAACGTCTCGGTCGACGGCGTGCGCATGACGAGCTCAGTCTCGGGCAACTCCAACCGGGTGTTCGAATTCGAACAGGTCTCCATCAACAACGCCTCCCGCGTCGAGGTCACGAAGGTGCCGACACCCGATTCTCCGGCGGATTCGCTCGGCGGCAGCGTGAACATGATCAGCAAAAACGCCTTCGAGCGCAAAGGCGCGCAATTCAATTACCGCGCTTCGCTCAATTTCAACGACGAGGACATGAAACTCCTGACGAAGACCCCCGGTCCCGGCAACCAGCGCACCTACAAAGTCCTGCCCGGTTTCGATTTCGACTACACCCTGCCGGTGAGCAAGACCTTCGGCCTCATCATCACCGGCCTGAATTCAAACCAGTTCAACGAGCAGCATCGCTGGCAGCCCACCTGGAATTACGCGCAGGCCGGCGCCACGCCCGAGAACCCCTACCTGCAACAATGGCAGCTGCAGGACGGCCCGAAGAACACGTTTCGCAGTTCCGTCAGCGTGAAGGCCGATTGGAAGATGACCGAGCGCCAGGTGCTCTCGGTCAGCGTGCAGGACAACTACTACGACGCCTTTTTCGGCAACCGGAACCTGAATTTCAACATGGGCACCAACCAGGTGCCGACCCCCGCCACCGGCACCCCGTTGCTCTGGGGCCAGACGTTCGTCCAAAGCGCCACCGGCCGCGGCTCCGTCACGCAGGGCAGTTCCTTCCGCGCCAAGCTCGGCGAAACCAAGGCGGTCAACCTGAAATACACCTTCAAGGGAAACATCTGGGAATTCGACGCCGGCCTCCACGGGGCCAAGTCCAAAACGTGGTACCGCGAGCTCGCCCGCGGGCACTTTTCCAATGTCGGCACCACCCTCCCCGGCGTCTCCATCGTCCGCGCGGATGACATCAGTTTTCCGAACTTGAAATGGGTCGCACGCGACGCGGCCGGGGCCGTCATGGATCCCTATAATCTCGCCAATTACCGCCTCAATACGGTCCAGAACAGCCCGGTCGACGGCAAGGCCGTCATGAAGGGCGGCTTTGCCAATTTGAAACGCGAGCTCGGTTTCGCCGCGCTGCCGCTGACCCTCAAGGTCGGGGTCGCCTCCCGCGAGGAACTCCGCGACAACCGCCGCTACACCGAACAGTGGAATTTTGTCGGCGCCGACGGCATCGCCAACACCGCCGACGACTCGGCCGGCCCGTTTCTCGACACCGAGTATTCCAAGGAAGATCCCTACTTCGGTTCGCCACCCATCCAATGGGTGAACCCGTACAAGCTCGCCGACCTCTACAAGTCCGCCCCGGCCAATTTCCGCGGCACCACCAGTTCGATCACCGTCGATGGCACCGCCGTCACGACCGAGCCCGGCTATCCGAGCGAACTGGCCCGCATCACCAACTCCCAGCGCATTCAGGAGCGCGTATCCTCCGCGTACGTACAACTCGACGGCAAGCTGCTGGACAACCGGCTCCAGTTTGTCACCGGCGTCCGGTTCGAACAGACCCGCGATGAGGGCGAGGGCGCCCTCGTCGATCCCGACGCCGCCTTTCAACGCACCGCCGCCGGCGCCTTCGTCCGCAACGCCGCGGGCGCGCGTGTCCTCCGCCCCGAGGCGGGCGCCCTCGGCTCGCTCGCCATGCTCCGCCTCACCAATCGCGAACGCGCCTACCAGGGTGCCCGCCAATACGACGGCTATTATCCCAGCTTCCATCTCAACTACAACGTCACCGAACGCATCACCGCCCGCTTCGCCTACGCCAAGACGCTCGGCCGCCCCGACTACGTTGACATCATCCCGACAGCCACGATCGACGACAACGAGGCCGCCGATCTCAACCCCGCGCTCTCGCCCGGCACGATCACCCTCTCGAACACCGCCCTCAAGCCGTGGACCGCCGACAACTACGACCTCTCCCTCGAGTACTATTTCAACAAGGGCGGCATGGCGTCGATCGGCGTGTTTCAAAAGAGCCTCGCCGATTTCTGGGGCCGGCTCAACGCTCCGCTCACCCCGGACGTCGCCACGCTGCTCGGCCTCGATTCCGCCTATGTCGGCTGGACGGTCGTCACCCGGGTCAACGTCGGCGCCGCCAAAATCACCGGCGCGGAATTCAATTTCAACCGCGCCCTCGATTTCCTCCCGGGCTGGGGGCGTTATTTCAGCATCACCGCCAACGGCTCGACGCTCCATCTCCAGGGCGCCAACGGCGCCGACTTCAACCGCTTCATCTCCCGCGCCGGCAACTTCAGCGTGAGCTGGAACCGCAAACCGATCAGCGGCCGCGTCAATTTCAACTACCGCGGCCGCCAGCGCAATTCCGCGCAGACCGGCGCCCAGTACGGCGCAACCGCCGGCTTCTTCGAGTACTACGATTCGCGCTACAACGTCGACGCGAACTGCGAGTACACCTACTCCAAGCGCCTGAAGTTCTTCGCCAACGCCCGCAACGTCCTCAACAAGCCGCAGACCCTCGAACGCAAGAGCGCCACGTCCGCGCTCTACGCCGTGGGTTTCCGCGAGGAAGAGTTCGGGGTGCAGTACACCGTCGGCCTCAAGGGCACCTGGTAGACCGTTTTTCGTCGGGCCGGGACGGAAGGCGTCGATGTTCCCTCCGGGCGCCGGAAGCCCCACCGCTTCCGGCACTCGGTGCCTCTGTTTTCCATGTTCCGCCCCGCAATCCCACCGCTGACCGCAACCCAACCACGATCGTGATTACCTCCCACCTCGTCCCCACCACCGCCGCCGCCGCCTTCCGCCTCGCGCGGCGTCTCCTCGCGGGCCTGGCCCTCCTGTTCGCCGCCGCCTCACCGGCGCTCGCCCAAACCACCGGCGCCATCTCGGGCGTCGTCCTCGACTCCTCGGGCAAGTACCTTGAAGGTGCCGAAATCTCCGTCGCCGGCCTCGCGTTCAAAACGAGCAGCGAACGCGAGGGCGTTTTCCGTCTCTCCGGCGTACCGGCCGGCACGCGCACGCTCGCCATCTCCTATCCGGGCATGAACCCGCACTCCGAATCCGTGCTCGTCGCCGGCGGCCAGACCGCCGTGGTTCGCTCCACGCTCCGCTCCGATACCATCATGCTCGAGGCCTTCACGGTGAACACCAGCAAGGAGGGCATGTCGCAGGCAATCGCCCTCCAGAAAGCCTCCTTCAACCAGAAACTCGTCGCCGCCGCCGACCAGTTCGGCGACATCAGCGAGGGCAACGTCGGCGAGTATCTGAAGTTCCTCCCCGGCGTGGGCATCGACTACACCGCCAACGACGCCCGCGCCGTCAGCCTCCGCGGCATGAATCCCATCTTCACCAATGTGACGGTCGACGGCGGTCGCATGGCCAGTGGCACCTCCTCGGGCGACAGCCGCCGCTTCGAACTCGAACAGGTCGCGATCAACAACGTCGAGACGATCGAGGTCTTCAAGACGATGACCCCGGACATGTCGGCTGATAACACCGGCGGCTAGGTCAACCTCGTCACGAAGAGCGCCTTCGATCGCGAGACGAAGACCCAGTTCAGCTACAACGTCTCACTCACCGGCAACAGCGAGAACCTGACCCTCAAAAAGCGCGGTGCGTGGGGCAACGGAAAGCAGTTGCTCATCCGCCCCAACGCCGACCTCAACTACTCCCGCCGCCTCAGCGACAAAGTCGGCGTCAACTTCAGCTACCGTCTCTCCGAGATCGCCCACGACTACCCGCGCGCCGGCTACTCCTGGAATTTCACCGCCAATGGCGCGACCCTCTCCAACCCCTACCTCGCCTCGCTGCAAATGTACGACGAACAGAAGATCACCCACCGTGAGTCCTTCTCGACCAAGGTCGATGTCCGAGCCGGCCCGCACACCCGGCTTTCGTTCACCGGCCAGTGGAATTGGTACGACCTCACGTTTAACGGCCGTTCCATCACCTTCGCCTCGGGCACGCCCGCCGCCGGTTTCACCCCCAACCGCGTCACCAGCGCGCCGACGACGACCGGGACCGGCAATGGCAACGTGACGACCGATGTGTCACAGCGCAACAAATACGGCCCCACGTACATGCTCGGCACCCAGTTCACGCACACCCTCGACGCCGGCAAATTCTGGGGCGGCTTTGGCTGGTCGCAGGCGGAAAACAAATATCGCGACACCACCAAGGGCTACCTCACCGGCATCGGCCTCAATCTCCTCCGCCCCGCCGGCAGCAATACCGTCGTCACGATGGACAACATCCTCAACCAGACACTGCCCGCCATCACCGTCTCCCAGGCCGGCGCCAACCCCAACTACCGCGATCTCGCCAGCTACAGCGCCACCGCCAATGCGTGGCGCACCCGCCCCTTCACTTCAACTGAACTCAAAATGGGCGGCAATCTCGACTACCGCAAGTCCTTCAAATGGACCCTGCCCACCTCCGTGCAAGCCGGCGTGCGCCGCGATGACACCGGCCGGAAAATCAGGCGCCGCGGCGTCAATAACGTGAATCCAGTCCTTACGGGCACGGCTTTGAAACCCTATCGCGACGACGACTACAGCAACCAGGATATCGGCTTTGGCTTCGGCCCCGTCGAGTGGCTCAGCCCCTACAAGACCTACGACGCGTTCAATGCGATGTCCGGCACCTTCACCGAGCACGTCGTCCGGGTGATCGACGAGCGCAACGATGCCGCCTACCTCCGTTTCGACGTCAATCTCACCGACCAGCTCACCGTCGTGACTGGCGCGCGCTATGAGGAAAAGACCCTCGACGCCAAGGCGCAGGATCTCCGCGTCGTCTTGCAGCGCCTCACGACCGCCCGCCTCTCCTACGACGGCTGGTATCCGTCCATTAATCTCAAGTACACCCCCGCCAAGGATCTCGTCTTCCGCGCCGGCTTGAGCCGCACGATCGGCCACCCGGATTTTGCCGACATCATCCCGACCGTCACCGACTTCGACTCGTCGTCGGCGACGAGCCTGGGATCGCTCAGCGTTCCGAATCCCAACATCCAGCCCTACAAGGTCACCAATCTCGATCTCACGGGCGAGTGGTATCTGAAATCGTCCGGCGTCATCTCGGCTTGCTCTTTCAGAAAAAGGTCGACGGCTTTATCTCGCGCGGCGCCGTCGGGCTGCTGAGCACCCTGCCGAACGCCGCCCTGCTTGCCGCTGAATATGGCATCAGCGCCGCCGATCAGAGCCGCTACAACGTGACGTTCGCCCAAAACGGCGCCGGCAGCACGGTCAGGGGCGTCGAGCTCAGCTACTCGCAGGGCCTTGCCTTTCTCCCGAAGCCTTTCAACACCCTGAACGTGCAGGTCAACTATACGCACGTGCAGGTCTCCGGCGAAACCTTCGCCGTTCGTCTCGCGCAACTCCAGGCCGCCACCACCCGGTCCGCCAACCTGATTCTCGGCTGGCGCCTCGGTCGCTTCAACCTCCTGACCACCGTCAGTCATACCGGCGAAGTGGAGACTGGATTCGGAGCCACCGCCACCGCGCCGTCGACCTTCAACGAGGCCATCACCAAGGCGGATGTGACGCTCAATTACACGGTCAGCCCGCGCGCCACCGTTTATCTCCAGGTGCGCAACATCACCGGCGAGGGCCGGAGGGAATTCCAGACCCCCAGCGATCCCACGCTGTTCAAGAGTTTCCGCGTGCCGAGCCGGTATTCGGAATACGGTGACCCGATCTTCTACCTCGGCGTCCGCGGCCGGTTCTGACCGCGACGGCGGTCCCGCAGCTTTCGCACCGCGGCTCGGGGCCGCAGCCAAAGATCCTTCAGTCCCATATCAAGCGAAGCCGCGCAGGACGCCGAGAAAAAGCCCGGCGCTGATTCCGGTCACCGACCGAGGAGAAGGACCTCCCGCAGATTCAGAAAGGCCACCGATGCTGAGTCAGAAGGCTGAGAATCTACGGCGGCTTGTCGGGAAAATCTTCCTACGAAGAACTGTCGGCCGAACGTATTTGGGCGGTTGGGAAACCGCCCTTCCTTTGGTTGCGGCCTCGACCGCGGGCTACTATTGATCCATTTCGATCCTGGTTGAGACGTTTTTTGCCACCGAGATCACGGAGGGAAAAGAGAGGCCACAGAGCGGGGGAGCGGGCGTTCTTTTCCGGTGGTATTCTCGGTGACCTCCTGCCGGGCCTCAGTGACCTCTGTGACCAGCGGTTTGATTCCTGCGGTTGCGGTTGCCGCGTTAGGAAATATCCGGGCTAAGTCAGAAAGCAGGCCATCTGCGGTCTTTCTGAATCTGCGGGAGGCCCGGCTCCCGGATTTTTCCGACGCGGCACGGGGACCGCCACTAAAGGAGGGCGATCAATCTTCACCACGAGTTTCGCGGACCAGCACGGATCAAGGCCGACTTCATCCGGGATTGATCCCACCACCGGCGGGCAAGCCGTGAAACTTGTGCGCCTTTGGCGCATCCGTGGTTAATGGTCTGGAAAAAGCACCGGCCGAGTCGTCACAGACGTAAAAAAAATCGATCGAGATCAGCGCACTGTCCTCTCCGGCGCAGCCACCGTGTGTTCGAAGATCCTGGCCACGGACTCAGCCCTCGGGAGCAGCCGGGCTCTTGGCAAAACCGCTGCGGTTCTGGTTTTGGCGAAGTAGTGAATCGCCGGGCCATCAATTATCCCGGCGAAGCGAACGCGCAACTTCGACGCGCCGGCCCACCGGCCCAAACGTTTCAAACAACACCCTTTCTGGTCCAATTCTGCCATCGACAAATTGCGCAACCGTCGTGCCCGTGAAAAGCGCCGATCGAGTCATCCGTGAATCGGCTTGTGCCGAAAACGTACGGTGTGTGAAACAAATCCTCGGTCAGGCTTGGCTGGGCGTCAGTTGGCCCGGCCGCCGGAACAAGTACACCAAATTACTTGGTGTTCATCCCGGTCCTTTCGTGGTTAAGCCTTCGCTTCGCTTCTCCATGAAAGTCCATTACTTCCCTTCGCCCGAGGCGACCAACACGCTCTCCACCGAGGAACTGCGCGCACGCTTCCTGATCGGCGGCCTCTTCCAGCCCGGTGCCGTCACCGCCCACTACACCGATCTTGATCGCATGATCACCGGCGCCGCCGTCCCGACGACCGCGCCCCTCACCCTCCCCACCGACAAGGAGCTCGGCACCTCGTTTTTTCTCGAGCGCCGCGAAATCGGCATCCTCAACCTCGGCGCCTCCGGCACCGTCCGCGTCGCCGGCACCGCCTGGGATCTCGGCCACCTCGACTGCCTCTACATCGGACTCGGTGAGAAAGACGTTTCCTTCACCAACGGCTCCGCCGGCCAGGCCCAGTTCTATTTCGTCAGCACCCCCGCGCACGCCAAACATCCGACCGCCGTCGTCCGTCGCGCCGAGGTTCGCACCGAGCCCATCGGTGATCCCGCCAAGGCCAACCGCCGCCGGATCAACAAACTCATTCACCTCGACGGCGTGAAGAGCTGCCAGCTCGTCATGGGCTTCACCGAGTTCGAACCCGGCTCCGTGTGGAACACGATGCCACCGCACACCCACAGCCGCCGCACCGAGATCTACCTCTACTTCGATGTCGCCGACAACGTCGTCTTCCACTTCATGGGCGAGCCCACCGCCACGCGCCACCTCATCGTGCGCGACCGCGAGGCCATCCTCTCGCCCGCGTGGTCGATCCATTGCGGCGCCGGCACGGGCGCGTATCGCTTTGTCTGGGCCATGGGCGGCGACAACCAGGTCTTCGCCGACATGGATCCCGCGCCGATCGCGACGTTGCAGTGACCGTCGCGCTGCCTCCGGTGCGAATCGTCCGGACTTGGCTCACCCGTACAATCCCACCGGATCCAGCGCGAATCCGGGAAAGACCGCCGCCAGTCCCGCCGTCGTCGCGCCGTGCCGCGCGAGAATTGGCGCGAGCACGTTGCGATAATTGTTCAATACCGGCAGATCGCCGTAACCCTCCAGCACACCTCGCCGCTCCAGCAAATCCGGGCTCAATCCCCGCCAGGCTCCGTGCACCCGCCCACCCCGCACGCCACCGCCGAGCACGAAGAGCGTGGAGCCGCGCCCGTGATCGGTGCCAAATGCCGAGTTTTCCTCCACCGTGCGCCCAAATTCCGTCATCACCGCCACGGTGGTGGTCGCCATCCGCGGACCGAGGTCGCGGCGAAATGACTCGATCCCCGCGGCCAGCCGCGTCGCGAGCGTTTCGATCTGGCCCTGTTGCGCGAAGTGCGAGTCCCACCCCGGCAGGTCGATCGACGCCGCCTCGAGCCCGACGTCGGCCTTGATCAGGCGCGCGAGCTGGCTGAGCCCGGTGGCGAATTCATCGCCCCCGTACGTCGCCCCGTTCGCCGGCTGGTACTTCGTGGAGCGCAGCGCCTCGATCCGCACGAGCGCGTCAAAGGTGTCGCGCGCGGCCGCGCCGAGCTGGCCGCGCTCCATCGCGTAGAGCCGCTCCAGTTGCGAGCGAAACGCCGGCGTGCGGCCGCCGAGCGTGAAGTCATCAAAATTCTGCATCACCGTCACCGCTGGCGCCCCGAGCAGGCACTCGGGCAGCGCCTTGCCCACGGCCACACCCGCGAGCGCCCCGCGGGACTCGGCCGGCCGGTTGCGCAGAAAACGCCCGAGCCAGCCGCCCGCCACCACGCCGCCGTGCTCCATGAGATCCTGCGCCTCAAAATGCGAACGGGTCTGATCCTCCGTGCCGCAGGCGTGCACAATCGCGAGCTCGCCGTCCCGCCACGACGCCTCCAGCGGCTGCAACTTCGGATGCAGGCCGAACTGCCCGTCGAGCCGCACCGCCTCGCGCTGCGCGAGGCCGAGCCGGGGACGCGCCCGGTAATAGTGCTCGTCCGCAATCGGTGGCACCAGCGCGAGGCCATCCGCCGCGCCGCGCAGAAATACCACCACCAGCGTGCGCCGCTCGTCGCTGTTGCCCGTGATGACCGCCTGGGGTGACATGGCTCAACAGCGTTGAAACGCCGGCAACGCGAGCAGCAGCGCCAGATCGGAACCCGCTTCGCGATAGGCCTTCCGCTCCGCCTCATCCGGCAGTCGCCCCAGCACCGTCGCCATCAGGGCTTCGTCCCCGCCGAGGCGCTCGCGCAACAACTCCGGCGCGATCTGCGTACCCTTGATCCGGTTGGCCGCGAGCGCCGTCGCAAAATTCCACCGCCAGAGCAGCGTGTTCTGCCAATGCGTCGCCTGCTCCGGATAGCCATCCGGGGTCGCGTAGCGAAACGGCGCATGGCCCATCCGCACGAGATATTCGATCAGCGGGCGCGCGGCATCGGTCGCGGCGTTCGTCACCCGCAGGGCGGAGACGACCAGGTGAAACGGCCGCTTGAACTTCGCGCCCCTGGTTTCCGTCGCGCGGAATTCCGGGGTCGCCCACAGCGTGCGCAAGGTCGCCGGAAGGTCGCCACCCGAAGCGGAGAACGCCGTCGCCGTGGCCCCCACCGCGGCGGCGGGCGGTTCGTCCGCGATGAAGCGCCGGCACAATTTCTCCGCAAGATGGCGCGCGGTGCTGGGATGCGCCACCACAATCTCGAGCACCCGATCGAGATCGCGCGCCCCGAGCCCGCCGGGAATCTCGGTCCCCAGCACGTGCTTGGGGCCGTCGTCGTGCTGCCCCGCCTGAAACTCCACGCGCCCCCGGAAGAATTTCTTTCGGTCGCGCACCGTCCACCCGGTGAGGCACCGCGCGACTTCCATCACATCCTGCTGCGTGTAGCCGCCGTGCACCCCGAGCGTGTGCAGCTCCAGCAATTCACGGGCGTAGTTCTCGTTCGGCTTGTCCTCCGGCTTGCCCCGCCGGTTCACGCGACCGTCGAGATACCACAACATCGCCGGGCTCACCGCGCTCGCGCGCAGCAGCTCACGGAAATTTCCGAGCGCGTGCGCGCGAATCACATCGCGATCGTCCGCCGCCTTCAGCCACCTGGCTTCAGCCTTCGAGGGGTCGATGTTGAAATGGTCCGTCCAGAACTGGACCATCACCTCGTGAAGCTGCCGCTCGCTGAGCACCGCCCGCAACACGGTCGCCCGCGTGAGATCCTCCAACAGCAGCTTGTCCTTGTATTCGTAAAGGTGGCCCACCCGCGCACCCTTGTCCTTCAGCGCCGGGAATAGCTGCTGCAGCGGATCGCTCGCGTCGCCCCGGCGCGGAAACAACGAACTCTCCGGATCCGCCAGACGGTCGAACTCGTGCCGAATCACGCGGTCGCACTGCCAGTCGTTGAGCTTCCGCGGGGCGAGTTGCTCCTCGATGAACGCGTCCACCCCCATCGCCGCCACGCGACGGTGATCGCCGGGCCTCGCCCCAAAGGTGAGCCGGTTGAGCACATGCGAAACCGCATCGATTTCCACCCCGGCCGGCGCGGTCAGCGCACCCGGCAGCGGCGGCGCGGTGGGCTTGCCCCACCAGCGCCGCAGGTCAGTCGTCGCGTCGCGCGCCTGGCCGCAGCCGCCGCCCGCGGCCACCACGGCCCCGGCACCGGCCCCGATGAACTGACGGCGGGTGACGCTCACGCGGCTCCTGGCGGCTCATCCGTGCCCCGCGCGCCGCGCCCAACCAAGCCGAACACCAGCGCGCCCAAACCGGCGACCAAGGACAGTGGCAGCAACACCACCGAAAGGAAGATCATCGCCAGCACGATGCCACCCCGGAGCACGGGCCGCCACGGCTCGTGCGCGTCGCGCGCGGCGGGAAGACCGCGGCCGATGCGCAGCGCGAGACCCGCCGTCCCGGCCAGCGCCGCGAGAATTGTCAGGATGACCATGGCCACGCTGAGCAGTTTTCCCGGCGCGTTCGTCGCAATTTTTCCCATGGCGATGCCTCCCGCGAGCAGCGGCACCGCGCAGACGAGGCCAACCAAAAAACACCGCAGCGGCGCCGTGCCCAATTTTTCAGCGCAACGGTCAACCGTCCGCGGGAACAGGCCCGCCATCGCCAGCCAGAGGCCGACAAACACCATCAGCAGACCGAGAATGACGAGAACCACGGTGAAAACATCGGCGAGATTCATGGGAGGACGGGACGGGGAGCGGGGACAGCCATTCTCCGCAGACGCCGGCCGGGCTCAAGGGGTTTCATTCCGGCGCCGCGCACTCAGGCGAAATGCGTTTTCGCTCCGCAAGTTCCAACCAGTCTTTGAACCATCCGAGGCCCGGGCTTAATTCCAGTGGCGGGAATGCGGCTCCGCCGTACCCGATCCCGGCAACGGCCGCGTGGCAACCGCCGGCTTCCCCTTTGCGCTCGCCACCGCCGATTTCCTGTAACTCATCGGTCCCGCCGGAGTTCCCCCCCGGACCGGCCGCAACCCGACACTCCCGTTCCCAACCGATTCCATGCTGCAACTTGGCTCTGTCACCAAACGCTACGGCTCGATCACCGCGCTCGATGGCGTCTCGCTCGGCATCGCCCGCGGCGAGTTCTTCGGCCTGCTCGGTCCCAAT
>SXGU01053800.1_pt1 | contig 19270 bp, 17 predicted proteins | sample 3174531 | NCBI WGS metagenome assembly SXGU01 (sample SAMN11356863, study PRJNA531348) | freshwater metagenome | isolation source: freshwater sample F1-140 | place: China: Fuxian Lake, Yuxi | collected 2017-12-25 | reverse complement strand
GGTTGAACAGCGCCGGGCGGGGGCCCACAAAGCTCATATCGCCTTTCAGAATGCTCCACAACTGCGGCAATTCATCCAAGCTGGATTTGCGCAAAAAAGAGCCGATAGGTGTGAGCCATTGGTCGGGGTTCTGCAGCAAGTGCGTGGCCACTGCAGGGGTGTCGATGCGCATGCTGCGGAACTTGGGCATTTTGAAAATGCGGTTGTGGCGGCCCACACGGTCGCTCCAGTAAAGGGTGGGCCCTGGCGAAGTCAGACGAACGGCCAGCGCCGTCATCACGATCGGCAGCGCAAGAAACACAGCCGCCACCAACGCCACGGCCAAGTCAAACAAACGCTTCATGGGCGAAAGCCTTCAGCGGCAAGCCGCAGCCCTTCATCCACCGACACCGGTGGGGTCCATCCCAGCAGTTGTCTGGTTTTGGCAATGTCCAGCTGCAATGAACCACACAGGCGCTGATAGACGCCTGGCTTGTTCAATACCGTCGCGCCCAGCTTCAACAACGCTGGCGGTACATAAAACAGTCGCGCCGGATGCCCCATGGCAGCGCCCATGCGCTTGATCAGTTGTGCCGTTGAAAGGTCGTCCCCGTCACTCACCAGGAATGTCTGGTTAGCGGCTGCGGGGTGGATCAAGCAAGTTACGATCAGGCCAACCAAGTTGTCCAGCGCCACCAGACTACGGCGGTTTTCAGTTACTGCAGCTAGCGGCAGCGGGAAACCGCGCGCCAGCCAGCGCATCATCGATTCGAAGTTGGCTTTCACGCCAGGCCCATAAACTAAAGGCGGCCGAATGATCACCACCTCCATGCCTGTTTCAGCAGCAATTTGACGGAGCAACTGCTCAGCCTCGTACTTGGACACTCCATAGGGGTCTTCAGGTGCAGGCTCATCATCTGCAGTAAAAAATCGCCCCTGTTCTGTGAATTCCCCGTTCACCTTAATGGAACTCAAAAAGACAAAACGCCTCACCCCTGCGGCCGCTGCTTGGCGTGCAAGACTCCCTGTGCCTTCGACATTTACACGACGAAACTCAGTGAGTGAATTCGCACTTTTGTCACTCATTACATGAACTCTCGCTGCCAAGTGAACAACTTGTTTTACGTTTTTTAGTGCTGGCCCCCAATTCATTTGCATAGAAATGTCACCGATCGCGATGTCACCATCAACCTGCAAACGCATTGTTCTCTTAGCGGCACACACAGACACACCATCTTTACGCAAACTTTCGCAGAGTGCGGAACCTATAAATCCATTAGCGCCTGTTACAAAAATCGTCACTTCGCCAACATTTCGCGGTAAAGCGCCAAGGTACTTTCATTCACATGCTGCGCCGAAAACTCCTGTTCCAAACGCTCCCGACCACGTTGCCCCATTTTTCTGGCGTGCTCGGGATTGCGCAGCATATGTTCAAGAGCGACTGCCAGTGCGCGCCCGTCCTTTGGCGGTACGACTAGACCATTATCGCCATCATGAACTGCTTCGCGACACCCAGGTACATCTGTAGTCACGCAAGGTAGCCCAGCCGCCATTGCCTCAAGTAATGACTTAGGTAAGCCCTCCCGATAAGAAGGCAAACAGGCTACGCTTGCTTGCGCAAGGATTTGTGGAATGTCCCTGCGGAATCCCCACAGCTCGACCGCTCCTTCCTCCCTCCAAACTTCAAGCGTTGCGGAGTCGATACAGGCTCTGTTTTCTGGATCAGCATCGCCAACGATGACAAAGCGAGCTTTTAAGCCATGTTGGTACAAAATCCGAGCAGCCTCAACAAATTCACCAATACCCTTGTCCCAAAGCAACCGAGCCACAAGCACAACAACTGGCACGCTATGCGCTTCACCAGCTAGTTGAAACTCACTAGGGTCCACTCCCGCACCACGTATCAATACCGCATCTAGTCGGCGCACAAGACCATCTTTAGCAAAACTATCTAAGTCATCGCTGTTCTCAAAAACAACTCTACTACCAAGCGGATTTAGGAGAAGCTTTAAGCCCATCGACAGGAGCGGTCGGAGCATTCGGGCAAAAGGGTGAGTAGAGGTAAACGCGTAGCCACCACCCACAACCGCATTGATCACGCAGCGGCAACCAGCAAGGCGGGCGGCTACGGAACCTAGAAGGATCGGCTTGAGCGCCACATGGTGGATCAGGTCTGCTCGTTCGCGACGATACACACGCACGATGCGTAGAAGCGTAATCAATGCACTAAATGGATTCACACTGTTCCGACTAATCGGCAAAGGCAACAATTGCAACCCAGCGTTACGAATTATTTCGCCATGACGATTAACGTCAGTTAGCACAAGCACTTCATATCCGGCGTTACGTGCAGCGATAGCTCGCCCCAGAAAATGCGAACAGAAAAACCAGTCCACCGTCACGAAAAAAATTAACTTAGGCTTCACCAAAGTCATTTTTGCTTTCAACTTTAACTCTGCGATAGCGACCTATTCCTGGCAACATGGGCGCGAAGATCGCCTTTATGAGCGCAACACCAAATCCTCTAGTGGCGTACCAGCTCGGAGCAATCAATAGTTCTCGCAACCAGTGACTGGCCACTTCAGCATATCCGAGCCGCGAAGCAATAGATTGGCCCCCGTGAACTCGATATCGAAGCAATGGAATCCGCAGGTTTTGCATACTGGCTCCAGCTCGCAACGCCCGCAGCCACAAATCAGTGTCCTCGGAAACATAACCTCCAAGATAACCGCGCATACCAAGCAGAAATTGACGACGTATAGCAACTGCAGGATGGCAGAACGCAGTCCGCGTCAGCAACGCGCGCTTGATAGCTATTTCTGTTTCAGGCAGTTGCATGGCACCGATTTCACGCCCCTCGGCGTCAATCAAGATGACAGCGGAGCCCAAAATATCGAACTGTCTCCGAGCAAGCGCAATTCGCAAAATACGCAGTCTATTTGGCTCTGAGACGTCATCAGCATCCATACGAACCAGGTACTCGCCATGCGCCTTATCAGCCAACAAATTTAAGTTGAATGAGAGCTGCCCTACGTTAGATCTAAAAAGACGGATACGGGAATCATCTTTACCGAATGAAGCTAGCTTGCTCCACAGCTCATCATTACAGGCATTAGCCGCGATAAGAAACTCGAAGTCAGAATCATCCTGAGAAAGGACACTCTCGATGGCATCCGACAGCCACGGTTGATCCCGATTGACACACATGACGACAGAAAACGTGATCGGGTTACAAACCAAAATAAACACTCACCAGATTCAAATATTCTGATAATTTACTCAAATTGGCCATCAGCAATCGGCTCAGATTCGAATCCATTCGTCCGGAATAAGATCTGAAGTATCGATGGTCAAATCGGAAAACCACCGTAGAGGGGCGACAACTTGTTTACTTGGTGAAGTTGAAAGCCAAGCCCCCCACCAACTTAATGAGCTATTGGCAATGACAAAGTGATTGCAGGCAGACATCAACCAAAGATCTAAATGTGGCGCATCGACACTATTTATATCAACGACTGTGAAATCGATATCAATATCTAGGTTCTCACGAACCCAAGTGGGATCATCGGAGAACACAAAGCCATGAGGCGATTTAAGCCCCTGAGCGACGAGGCCAACACCTCTTTTGTAGTAATCGGGAGAACAAAGACCATGAAAACTCGAGGCCTCTTTGTTAGATACGTAGTCACCGCGACGAACATGAATACAAATTGAATCAGTTGCACTTATTTTTTTCAGTAGCTCAACACATGCATCAGATAATTCTCCAAATGATCCAATATCCTGCTGAATCTGTGTGACAACATCGCTGAAATAGCGAGGAGATTGCCAATAGCCTACCAACTGAACGGGTGATTGCAGATGAAGCACACGCTTATCGAAGTGATATGACTCCTCCACAAATCTGTTGTCATTGACTTTAACTCCAAGTCGACGACCAAGTCTCCTAAAATAACGCGACAAGCTTCCCGCGCTGGAGATATTTGTCGATGGCACATATAGTTGATGTGCCGGCAGAGAAAATGGTGCTAAAGCATATTTTCGTGGAGTTACATTGGGAGTTGATAACACCTCGCTGAACCAAGATAGGTCAAGAACTAGAGGGGCGTTGCATCTTATTGACACCGCACGCGCTGTGGCATATTGAAATAGTTGGTTGCCCAAGCCGCCGCATAAAGTCACGGTCACGGCCTTATTCAAGGCAGTCCCCCTTGGAATAGTTGGATTCAATCGTACAACCTAGCAACACTTTTTCGTAATTGGCAACGATGGCGCGCCAAGTAAATTTTCTTTGCCAGGCATCCCGTCCCGTCTTGCCCATCGTTTTACGGGTATCGTCGTCCTCAATCAACCGGTCGATCTCCTCAGCCAAAGCCATCGTGTCAACAAAGGTGTAACCCCATTTGTCCACCATCGACGGACAAACGTGCCCCGCTCCAGTCCAATCTGCGATTTCACGCGCATTGCCTACCGGCGTTGTCAGAAAAGGCAATCCCGCAGCGGCAGCCTCAAACAGGACGAGCGGTGAATATTCAATTTTCGATGCAAAAACGAATAAATCTGCCGAAAAATAGCATTGGATCAATTCCGGACGAGGCAAATCTACGATCAAAACTCGCCGATTAGGTCCGTATGCACCTTTGTTGATAGAGGCAACCAAGTTACGTAGCTCTTGATCATGCGTCTTGCGCAAGCCGACCAATCTCAAACCATACCAAGCCAATTGTCTGGCGTATTGGTAAACATTGCGTGCCCTCAAATTATTTATCGCATTTAGTAATCGCGCCTTATTCGCCTTATGCGAGTGTGGCATGGCATTTCCATTGAGCACGACATGCACGGAGCGCGTCGTACGCAGCATAGTGATAGCTCTTGCTACTTCAAGATGTCCTTTTGCGCCGTTCAGGGATCCAACAGTCATAAGCATGCACGCGTCCGTTGCAATTCCGAACCTATTCCGCCAGCTACTCGAATCGGGTGGGCGTAAAAATTCCTCTTCGCTTGCACCGTTTGGGATAAGGACGCAATTCTTTAAACCCAAAGCCATTGCAAACTCATAATCGCGATAAGAACGCGTGTGAAATACCAAAGCGTCAAAATACGTTAGATCATGCTTAAGGCGATTAAAATAATCTTGGTATTCGGGCAAGTAAAACCCAGAGAACCCACATGGCACGAGGACTTTACGTGCCTTGATGTCGGGGAGAATGTCCAATAGGGCGTCAAGCGTCCATTGTTGTGCGGCGTAAATTAGAATGGCATCAAAGCGCTCTTCGCGCACGAATGCCTGGTAACGATCAATCTCTCCCGACAAACCTCGTGCGAGATTCCCGCTGGCCCTAAAACTAGCGATGTTCATCCCGCTGAATTCGGCCTCGGAGCGACTTTCGATTGAGGTAGTCGCCACCATGATTTCATGACCTAATCCAACTAGACCCAAACCGATTTGTTTGACAACCTCCTGGACCCCTCCGACGCTGGGATGAAAGAATTCAGCGCATAACAAGATTTTCATGCATCAACCTCACGATTGAGCTTCAGGCGAATGAGTGCTCGCGCGTTCGTCAAGACAAGAACCTTCAATGCAATCAGAATTTTCCGCGGCGTCGGTACAGGCGCAATACCATGGTTTAAAACAAACCAGGCCGGACCTGTTCCGAACGAAGACATTTGTCGTGCGCGTGAAATCAATTGCCCCTGCAGGATTTCTGCTAGCGCCAACGGGTTGAGGCGACCGTTACTCTCAGCGTTATGCAAGAGCTCTTCGAAGTAGCGAAAGCACGCTTTCAGATGGTTCGTGTCTTCCGGCACGCCCAGAACAAACTCCTCGCAAAAAGGCAAAGCTACGTCGTCGTATATTTTCTGTAGTAGCTTTCTCTTTGATGTGCCTTGCATTTGGGTAAAGCGCTGGCTGGAACTTTTCGCGTGAATACGGTAGCGGAGCAGTGGCGTCGGAATATTGGCGCCGCCCCCTGCGCGAATCAGGCGGGTCCACAACTCCCAGTCCTCCACGTAGGGAAAATCGGGGGAGTAGGGTTGGTCCAAGTTGTCCATGGCCGCACGCCTGATCATTACTGAGGGATGAGCAAACGGACTCTCAAACAGCAGGCAGCTCTTGATTTCGTCATGACTGATCGGATATCGGTGCACGTAGGGCCGACGTACATCACCAAAGCCGAGAATCCAAGACCCCACCACAGCCGTCTGCGGGTGCAGGTCGAGGTAATTGACTTGTTGTTGAAAGCGTTCTGGGTGCGCGATGTCATCCGCGTCCATCCGGGCAATATATCTTCCGCGCGCTTTTTTCAATGCCGTGTTGAGCGCGTCGACGATACCTTGGTTCTTTTCGAAGTTAACCCGAACGATTCTCTGATCGTGCAAATCGTCAAGCACGACGGCCGATCCATCGGTCGACGCGTCGTTTATTACGATCAACTCGAAATCACGAAAGCTCTGAGACAGGATGCTATCAATCGCTCGTCTTACATAGGCCGACGCGTTGTGCACTGGAAGGAGCACGCTGACAACCACCGATACCGAGACTGACGTGGTAGATGACACTGGCTCAGGTGCGGAATATAGGGGGAGGTCTTGGCGCTGACTCAAGCGGCGGCGCAACCTGCCTAGAAACGCGCGGCTATCGTAATAACAGGCCTGCAGCTGGCTGAAGCACGAGATGGCCGATATCACCAACGCGTCGAACAGCGCACCGGGACCGCGCTGCGTCCATCGCCATGCCAAAAAATTCAGGAATGCTCGGAGACGCTGCCTGGCGAAAGAAGGGCCTTGAGAGCGCACACTGCTTGCCGGTTCATCCTTGTAAACAACAAAAGCTTCGTCGGCATATGCAATAGGCGTCAGGCGGGAGACCTTCAACCAGAGAGAAAAGTCTTCTGCGACACGCAATCTGGCATGTTCGGGAAATCCGCCAGTTTGATGCAAAATGGATCGCTTAACGAGTACCGAGCTGCAAACCACTTTGTTATCTTTGACGAGATCGCGGAAGCGCAGTATGTTCCGCCCTGCCGCAATCAGCAGGCCGGTAATCGCTCCGTCAACGTCGCGATAAGCGTTGGTACATACGGCGTTCGCGCCGGTTTTTTGGGCGAGTGCCAACTGCACTTCCAGCTTTTCTGGAAGCCAAGCATCGTCGCTATCAAGAAAAGCGATCCAATCCCCGACGCTCACGGCGATACCGCGATTGCGGGGAACGGCGGGGCAACCTGCGTGGGGCCCCGCTATCCATCGAACGCGAGGATCGTCAAACGCACGCACAACTGCTTCCGTGTTATCAGTGGATCCGTCGTCGCATACAAGAATCTCATGAGGGGGATAGGTTTGCGTAAGCGCACTCGTAATGGCGCGTTTCAGGCTTCCCGCTCGATTCCAAGTTGGAATCACTACAGAAATTAAAGGTGCCGTATTCAAGAAACCTTCCGGAACGATTTTTTGTGCTGGATATTTATATATTGATGCATGGGCGAATGATGAAACCATTTATTAATGCCATCGCCATAAATAACGGTAGCCGAGCAACCTAAGGCCGAACAAAGCGTAGCCGTTCCTGTGGTGAGGCAATATACTTTTTTCACGGAAGAAATAATGTCGCAGAACTCCATCAAATTCTGCGCCCTGATTTCCTCTTCGAAAACTGGGACAGGAAGGGATATGTCTCGGACTGCCATCTGACAATCGACATTCACCTTTCTTTCTTTGAAAAAACGTTCTATATCCTCACTCTCCAAGTGCCCTGCGTTGGATATGTAATTCGGATCATAGAGGACTCTATCCACGAGTCGGTCTATCTGTTTCGGCTTGTAGTAAATCTCTGGCTCGTGCATCCGAATGCCGTCGTCCAGGCCATACCAGCGCATCACAGCATCTAAAAAGTTCTCGCCCCGTTTAAGTTCTTCTACGTCTGCGCTTACCCCCTGTGATGGACAAAAGCCGTCAACATAAGGATTCAGCGACCACACCAGTTCTCTCGTTTCTGCACTTCTGAAATCTGATCGTTCCGATATATAAACACCATCATATCCGCCAAACTCCTTGGCGATCCTCGGTATGTGGCTATAAAACAGATGATCGCCGAGGCCGCCATATCGAACTTGTATTACCAAATTATTTCCGAGACGCTCTTTCGGAATATAAACACCCGATGCTGCCGGTATTTGCCAGCCCTGCCGCACGGGGTGCATTGCGAATGCGGTTATGCCAGTAACCGGCGTCGGCCGCCATTGATCCAGGATCGAGTCCTCTCCAAGGTGTTCGACATAACTTGTTTCTGTAGAAAAATTACGCACTCCTAATGACTTGAACTTTTCGGTCATTAAAGTCTCGTCATCCTTGTTTTCTGGAAAAAATCCTAGTTTTTCGAAATCTTCACTGAAGTAAAAGTAGTTCAGTGCCCCCATTCTCTCTTTGACAAGATAGGCACCGTAGGGAGACTCGTATCTTCCAAGAATATTATGAAACTTGTAGTCACTTGAGTTGAAGCAAGAGAATGGACCCAAATTATGCGTTCGATGATTTTTCTTCGCCCAGATGCAAATCTCCATCGTAGCCTTCAACCAGTCCGGGTGAAAAAAAGCATCGGAGTCACTGGTGCCGATAATGTCAAAGGTATCAATTTCCTGCAGCGCCTTAATCGCTTTGTTGAATGCGCCGCCCCATGAGTTAGGGCCCTTGGGTGTAAATTTTCGAACAATCTTGTATTTCGCATCCCTCGGGCACTCGATGATTTCGCGCACTCTCGGGTTGAGCGAACCATCATCAATCAACAGAAACGTTATATCATAATCGTATATGTTCGTTGCAAATAACGAGTCCAAACAAACTTGCAGATGCTCCGGTCGCTCGTGCACCAGAACAGCAAAGCCAATCTTGAATTTTTTTGGAAGGCTTTTGCTTAGCCAATAGCCTCCGAAATATTTACACGAGACCTGTTCTCGGTATTTATTGATCATCGCCCTCAATGGCTGAGATCTGTCGTATGCATTAAGCACAAAGCGCTTAACCACGCCGAGGGGCTTTCTGATGACAGGCATTAGCCCACGTTGACTGCTTGTGGTCATAGAATCAATTCGCAGTATTCGGCAGTTTTCTCGCGACGACTTGAATCTGAGCGAGCGCTTCGCCAAGCGTCTGGTCAATTGGCGTTCCGAACACTTTGAACTCGAGTCGCTTTAGGAATGCTTCGCGAACGGACTCTTTCATCCCTAAGCGCCGCAATACTCTCCTCAAAAAATCTGTTACGAGATCGAAAGATTTTCGGATGAAGCTAAAGCGCTGAAGATCAAGATGCTTCTGACCATGCCTCGTTTGAAGTCGATAGTCGTAGTTGCTGTCCTGTCGCGAGACGCTGATTACTTCAGCCCCCGGGAGCGCCGCCACGGCACGCTCTATATCGATTGATACCGGCGACCAGGTTTCCTTTTTATTAAATCGGAATGTCCACTTGTGATCATCATTAAACCGACTGGGCCAAAACCCCTGTTCATACAAATCCTCGTCCGGAACCACCAGGACCAGGTAGCCGTGCGGCTTGATCAAGCTCCACCAGTCCCCCAAGGCCCGGACTGGATCGAACATATGCTCCAGGCAGTGGCTGCTATGTACGGCATCGTAGGATTCGGTTTTCCGGTATCTGGTTACGCAGTTAGCATCCCCCTCATCGAGGTCAAACCTTTCCGCTCCTTCGCAGACCAAGTCTTCACCAGCCCCGATATCGATCACTTTTCCCGACAAATACGTTCGCATAAACTCATCTCCGCGAACCTCATTCGTTTTTCTTGATTCAAACATGTGTGCAACCTAATAGGCCAAATTACCGTTAAGTAATCACGCGTAACGCAAATGGAACGTTTTGCTAAACCCTTCGAGGAGCGTATTGATTTCCTGCACCAAGGAAGAAAACAATCTTCCAAGCAAGTTAAGCAAGCTTACTTAGCGAATTTCGTCCGCGATAATTTTTGTCATGCGTTCGGACATCGCAATGACTGAAAACTGTTCTTCCGCGCGTTTTTTATTCTTATCTCCAGCCGCTTTGCGGAGATCATCGTCCGCCAGATAGCGCCTTATCTCATTTTCCATGGCGCTTACATCTCCGACGGGAACATAAGGCCCTGCGTCTCCGAGCGCTTCTCGGATGCCGGGTATATCGGTGCCGATGAGCGCTTTCCCAGCACACATCGCTTCTATGACTGCGTTGGGCGAGCCTTCAGAGCGGGATGAGTGCACGACCAAATCGACGGCGTCGAGGAGTCCGGCAATATCATCCACCCGGCCGAGCATATGCACCGAGTCTTGTAACTCCAACTCAACAATCAAGTCATGTAGACGTACAGCGGCCTCGTCATTGGCTTGATTTCCGGCCAGTAGCAATTTGGAATCACGCCCGGAGGCGGTTTGTACATATTTCCATGCGCGAACCAAAGTTTCGTGGTCCTTGAATGCCGAAACGTTGGCAATCATTGCTACGAGCGGAACGTCTTCGCCGACGCCGAGGTCCTGTCGCCACGCCTGGCGAGACTTCAGCGGCGATGCGAGCTTAACGCCGTTGTGCACGACGAATATGCGTTTGGTCGATATCCCTTTTATGTCAGTCAGAAAGCACGCCGAGGCCTCTGAATTTGCAATGATCGGTTGGGCAATGCGTAAGGCCAAGTTCTCAACCCAAGGCGCAAAACGCTCGAGACCTTCATCACGCTGATTCCATGCGCATGCACGAACTCGACCGAATACGGAACTCAGGGCGCAAACCAAGTTGGGCATCGTTGTGTAAGGAATGAGTACATCAACTTTTTCCTCACGCAACAACGCCGAGAAGCTGCAGATTGCCTTGAGTGCAGCCCACCCGCGCTGGGCTAAAGGAAAGGGAACGATACGCCAAGGGATCTCTTTGGCATCACAAAGCGCGGAGAGCCGTCCTGGCCCATGAAAACCCCAGACCTCAACGTGTGCGCCTATGACGGTTTTGAGATATTCGGCCAGCAACAGGCCTTGGCGCTCAGCGCCGCCGAGTTCCAAGGATCCGAAGCAAAACACTACACGCCGCGCTTTGAGTAGCAAGAAGTTACCTATCGACTTATATGCAATAAACGCAAAATATCGAAAATTTTCTGGACGATATCTGAATTCGATGCCGTGAAACTCTAGGGATGCTGCACAACGATAGAACGGCATGACCGAATTGGCACCGCCACGTAGCTATTTCGTTTATCGCTGATAGTGATTACGAATGTAATTTCCCGACAAAGCTCTAAAATAGAAGTTTTGGAGAGGACTCTTGCTTCGCAGGGAACGCACCCCGTCGGCTACGGCCGGAAAATGAGGTGCCGATTTGCGCCCTAGAAGTTCGCTCCAGATGTCTACGTGCTTTTTGGCGTAATTCTCCCAGGTCCAGTCGGCGACTGATGACACCAGCCTATTTCGGCTCGCCGACTCGGTCTGCAGCGAACTCACCACATTGGCGACGTTCCAGACCGGATGAACGATTCCGCCAACAGCGTCGAGGTGATATCCCTGCGGACTCACGATGGTTTTTACTCCGGCTGAGAGAGCATCCAGAAAAGCCATTGAGCCCTCGTCAAACGAGTAATACAGGAAATAATCAAGGGCCGGAACAATGGAAACGTATTTGCCATAGTCGAACTGGTCGTAGTATTCGACCTCGTAGCCGTGAGCTTGAAGTTGGCCAACAACATCGTGCCATCCGGTTCCCATGATGACGAACTTGAACTCACGAGGCTCAATCTTGGAAGCAATTTCCAGCAACTCGTTTTCTTTTTTTCGTCCGTCTGCATGCGTTTTGCTCAGGATACCGATGCTTAACTTGCGAGGTTTGATCACCGAGTCGTGCGCAGGATTGACGTACGCTAAACGGTCACGAGCCACACCGGACGACTGTAATTGCTTCACCGTTCCATTGGACATGCAGATGCCGAGACGCGCATTTTTGAGTTGGAACTTGATCTTGTTAAGCTTATCGACCGTGTCGATATGCGTGATCATCACGGTATCCAAACCGTTGGAACGCCCATCGTAGTCGTAGTAGATTATATGGTGATTGATATCAGCCGTTGGGTCAGGCTTCTTTGCGATATCTGCTGTGTATCCGAGAGCAGTGATTCCCTCGCAAAGTTTGAGTGCGAACTTGCCCAGTATCCAGGCGCACGTGTCTTCATAACAAATGATCCGGACTTTCATAGGCTGCGCATCAATTCCCGTACGATGTCAGCCGAGCGCTCCAACTGATCATTTGTCATCCCTGCGCCGCTTGGAATGTAAAAGCCTCGCCGATACAAGTTCTCGGCAACAGGACAATTTGTGTCAACGAAAAGCCCCATTTTATTCAACACCGGCTGCTGGTTCATCGGGCAGAAGAAGGGACGGCTGCCGATGCCTTTTTGGGTCAGCGCCTGAATCGCGGCTTTTGCATCGAGCGCCAAATCCTCGTTGATGACTAAACCGTAAACCCAGTAGTGGTTCTCCGCGTATTCGGTTACCGGACAGGGCCTTTGTAAACCGGGAACATCGGAAAGCAGGCGATCATAAATTCTGCCGATTTCCCTTTTTCGGATCAAAACCTGTTCGATGCGGTGTAACTGAGCGACGCCCATCGCCGCCTGCATGTTCGTTATTCTGTAGTTCCAGCCGAGTTCATCGTGAACGAATCGTTCGTTAGCCCTGAAGCAAAGATTCCGCAACGAACGAAAGCGTTCGTTTAGCTTGGAATCGTCGGTCACCAACATCCCGCCTTCCCCTGTAGTAATATTTTTGTTGGGGTAAAAACTGAAAGTCGAGACGTCGCCGAAACTACCGCACAGCTTGCCGCGATAACGAAGCCCATGAGCTTGCGCGGAATCTTCAATAACGGTGAGATTGAATTCGCGCGCAAGTTCGAGAACCGGATCAAGGTCAACCGGTAACCCATAGATGTGAACGACCATAATGGCTTTGGTACGCTCGCTGATCTTCTCGCGTATGGCCTGAACATCCATGTTCCAAGTTAGCGCATCCGCATCGACCAGAACGGGGGTTGCTCCACAACGAACGACTTGGGTAATGCAGGAAATGATGGTGAATGCGGGCAAGATGACTTCATCGCCCGGGCCGAGACTCAGACCGGCAATGGCGATATCGAGCGCCGCGGTGCCGTTACTCACGGCGATGCCGTGTTGGCGCCCCAAGAATGCAGAGAACTCGGTCTCGAAGCGTTCTACAAACGGCCCTTCGGATGAAATCCAGCCGCTTTCCAGGCACTGAAGCACATATTCCTTTTCAAGCTCGCCAATCGAAGGAATGTTTACCGGAATAAACTCGTGCACCTTTATATCCTCTCGAAAACAGCCGCCACACCCCAAGTATTTTCGCTGGGGGTCTCCCCATTCAACAGATCCTGAAACGCTAACGGCTTAAAGCCGGCACGCTCGGCATAGAGCTGAATCTCAGGCAACGTGAAATGCCGCATGCGATGCAGTTCCTTAAACTCATGATATTCGTTATTTTTCCGGTCATTCAGGAAAAATGTGTAATGCACCTCGACGAGGTTCTCATTGTGACAAACGATGGGTTCAGCAAAACGGACGAGGTTCACCCCATCCAATTCGGCTCGTTTTAGTCGCGTTTCCGGCCTCAGATGAAAAACTGCCGGGGAGTACCAAAAGTCACAAACGAACAGACCGCCTTTCTCGAGATGCAGGGCTGCATTGTCGAATACGGACTTCACGTCTACATTGGCCGTCATGTAGCTGAGGACATGGAACAATGCCAAAACGGCATCGAATTTTCTGTTGACGGCGACGGTCCTTATATCACCCTGTTGGCAGCTGAATCCAGCGACCGGCTCAGCACTTGCTACCATTTCATGACTGAGGTCAACACCATGAACCGAGTATCCCATGCCAGTCAGGTGCTTCGCATGAATTCCCGTGCCACAGCCGAATTCCAGAATTGAGCCATTCTGAAGGCCTGCGTTGTTAAGGATGCGCCTGATCGCAAGCGATTCATCATGGTAATTTTTTTCGTTGTTCAAGGCATTGTAGTAATGCGAATAACGACCGAAAGCTTCTTGTGCCATTCAGAGATCCCCGTCCTTGATTTTCAGAGAAGAGGCCGGAATGGGCTCAAATCTCGTTTTGTCCGAATCGCCCGCGTAAGGTCCTTGCTTTACCTCAATAATCTCAGCGTCCTCGAGAATCTCAAAGCCATGACCGCCGTAGGCGAGCAAAACCACGTCGCCCGATTTGAGTATCCGGCTGCTCATGTAGTTTTGGCTCTCATCATAAAAATCGACTCGCACGATGCCGGATTTGATGAACAAAACTTCTTTTGTAAAGCTGACACTGCGGGCGACTGGGTTGTGTACGTGAGGCTGGATGACATAGCCTTGCGGTCGGTTCATATAGCCCAGCTGTTGCGAGAAATCGTTGGGTGTGAAAAAACTAATCCCATCGGATCTATAGGTGGATCGTAAAATCAGCGCAAGAAGAACTCCTTGGTTTTTTATTTCTTCAAATGAATCATGCATATATCTGGGCTACCAAGGCAAGATTTTTTTCCAAAGTGACTTTGGAGGGCAAGATTGAACCTGTCCTTCTTCGCAAACCACCGGCAACAATTTCGAATTGACGTCATGAAGTGCCGCTTCAATGGCCGAATCAAGTTTTTCTCTATCAATCGTGCTGGTCGACTGGAAAATTATCCAGCCGCACAACTCTCCGCGATAGTTTCGTTGTATTTTGTTTTCATACCATGGCAAATTAAAATCCGATATCACTTCCACTACGGCACGTTTCACACCGTCATAAATCGAGGTGTCGTGCGCAACAACATATCCGCCTTTTTTTAGGGACCGCAAACTCAGCAAGCAATCGACCTTGACGTTTTCATAGTCATGACTCCCATCAACAAATATCAGGTCGAATTTTTTGTTGATTAAAGGGATGAATAGTTCCGATGTGGTCAAAGCCAGATTGACCCCGTGCATACCCCCGCCTCGGATGAGGCGATGCCATTCAGATAACGTCTCCAGGCCGTTATTGTCTCCGCAGGGATAAAACGGATCGATGCAGAGAATGTCGACTTCGTCCTGATTGTCGCGTTGAGCTAGGCTCATGGTCAGTGCAGAACACCCTGATTGTGTTCCGATTTCCAAAACGCTTTTCGGCTTAAGATGCCGAACTAATCTATACAACGTATAGTGTGGAGATGATGTCTCCGGGATTTCCGCGATGCTAGGAGGCAAAGAAATCGGATCTTGATGATTGTCATCGTTTAACAAGTCTGATGGTAGAGAAATCACAAAACCTCCTGTGTTAGTAAACTTGAATCACCACGGCAACCGAATCGATTTTCGTGACGACTGAAATGCCGTTATTTCTGAAAATATCGGAGGCGCGCCACGAGAGGCGCCAACCGATCTGTGGCCTGCTAGCTGTCCACGCACTCGGCCCCAATGCGTGGATGCACCGGAAACACTGATCTAGCGGGCAAGCTCCGCAACAGCGCAATTGCGACCGGTGATTGGCGATCGCCCAAGCGCAAAAATCTCTTGCAATGCTGGCTTATCATCGATCTTCGTGGCGCAAAATGAGAAGGCTCAAGAGAGATTCTCAATTGCATGACGGATCTACGTTAGGCGCTCGTATAATTTGCATCTGAAGTCTAAAGCCCTTGCGTAACAACTATGCTTCGAGAGTGCTAATCTGTATCCTGCCTCGGCAATCGAATTCAATTCGTCCGGGTTTCGTTTGAAATAATGCACTTTGTCAAGAATATTATCCGCCGATATCTTGATGTAATTGACGCCGTCTACTAGGCCAAGATCTGTTTCATTGATCGGTTCGTCGGACAGAAGTAACGCTTTCGAGGCCAGAATCTCAAAGATTTTGGGCTGTGGGTTTTTGTAAATTCCCCCTGTGGTTACAAACATCCTGCAAGAGTTAATTGCTTTCGAGAAATTCACCCCAACCAACGGTGCGTCCTTTTTGTGGTAACCCCACCCTGGATGCGACGCCCAAAGATACTCAAAGTCCGCTGACGCCAGCTTCTGATGTATTTCGTAACGCTCTGGATAAAAGGACGACCGTGCAACGGTTCCATCAGCAAGGAAACCGACATCGTAACGTTTTTCTATCGACCAATCCTTGAATATCGACGGATCAAAGGTCGGCGGCATGTATATCAGCCTGTCTGCTATCGGAGACCCTCCCCAATTGTTCAGAGGCTGAGGGAATAGTGAAAGAATAAAATCGATTTTATTGCGCAAAATGAAATCAACGTACTCCTCGAAATGTGGCTCAGCCTCACTCCAGTAATCGCATAGGAAGATGGCTTTTTTTGCCTCTATGCTTGACATTCCGGAGTAATCGAAGTCTTTGTTTGGCGTTCTTGGGTTAAATGATGAGGCAATAAGAATGTCAAAAGGCTCTTCACCATAGGTCTTCTTGACGATATCCTGATAGCTCTTGGAAAAACGACTAAAGGTCTCGTAGCCTTTGCCAAAAAATTTAGCCTGATGCAAGGCGGCAACCCCGGTTCTGAAAGCCTCATGGCATTTGGCCAAATATCCAGCCAGGTTCTCGCCTTCAATTAGTATTTTCATCGCACACTTTGTTTGTCTTCCAGCGTAACAGAGGTGCGACTTTATAAGGGATCGCCCCCGATAGCGCATACGCAAATTTGATCTCACCGTCATCGCGCACATCTATGGCGATGTTGACGCCCTGTCCTTCAAAACAATGAGTCAGATTGTAGAGGCTTGCAAATACTCCAAGCTTGTAACTGATAGGCGCTAGGAAGTTTGCGGGGATGATGACTGTTGATGTATAGATTCCCCTTTCGAGAGGCCTAAGCTCTTTGTCATCCGGGTGAGCATGACTTCTCAGGATCGGCTGAAAATCCATATCAAATAATTCGATATTTACCCTCAACCCCTGAACATCTTTCTTAACCCGATACGTCACTTCAACGGTGATATTCTCGCCGGTTCTCACGTTCATGGATGTCGAGCACAAATCGTTTACTTTTATTCCTTTGAACTCAATATAAGGATCTTCAGGCAATCTCTTAACTAAATCTGTAGTGTTTTCATCGTCTCTCACATTGTCGACTACATGCATGTAATGTGCTAGTGCATTATTCGGTGCCCCGTCAAAAACAATGGCGCCGTTGTCCAGACAGATCACTCTGTTGCATAGTCGCGTTACGGCTTGCATGTTATGACTAACGAACAATATTGTCCTACCGCTTTGACCCGCCTCTTCCATCTTGCCTAAGCACTTTCGTTGAAAATGCGCGTCTCCCACCGCCAATACCTCGTCTACGATCAGCGTTTCTGGCGCGAGATGGGCCGCGACTGCGAACGCCAAACGCATATACATGCCGCTTGAGTAATGCTTGACCGGGGTGTCGAGAAATTTTTCGACTTCGGCAAATGCCACAATTTCATCGAATTTGCGCGCGATCTCGTTGCGGCTCATGCCAAGAATCGCACCGTTGAGAAAGATGTTCTCCCGCCCCGTCAGCTCGGGATTGAATCCGGTTCCGACTTCAAGCAAGCTGGCAACGCGGCCGCGGATGCGCATACATCCCTTGGTCGGCTCGGTAATGCGGGACAAAATTTTGAGCAGCGTTGATTTCCCAGCGCCGTTTTTTCCGATGATGCCGACGCGTTCCCCCTGTGCGATGTCGAACGAGATGTCTTTCAACGCCCAAAAATTGTCTACCGCAGTTTGGCGATGCTCTCCCTTGAGCAAATTCACCAGTTTCGGGCCTGCCTGGCGAAGCGCCTGCGTCAGCGCAGAAGCGATTGAAGACTGCTGCTGAGTAAGATGCTTGAGGAGATATCGCTTCGATATGTTTTCGACAGAAATAACGGACAAGGTAAGCGCCTCAAATGACGTCTGCAAATGTCTTTTCGGTTTTACGGAAGTAAATTACTCCCGTTATCAACAGACAAGTGGAAAATACGAAGGAACCAAGTATTCCGTAACCGTAAAGGGGGGCTGTGCCGCCAAGCAGCGACCATCGAAACCCTTCGATCACGCTGACCATGGGGTTGAGCGCAAACAATAATTGCCATTCTTCCGGGATGACGGAGCTGCTAAAACCGACCGGAGAGATATACATGCCAATCTGCAACGCAAAGGGAACTATATAGCGGATGTCACGATATTTGACGTTTAGCGCCGCTAGCCATAACCCTACCCCAGCCGATGTCATGGCGGCCAACAACAAGAAATAAGGCAATGTTATGACCTGCCAGCTCGGCCAGTGTCCGTACCAGGCCATCAGCACGACGAGCAGAACCGACGAGATAAGCAGATCCACTATTCCGACGGCAATGGTTGCAAATGGAATGATGAGCCGCGGGAAATAAACCTTGGAAATCAGGTGCGAATTCGCCACCAGACTGTTGCTTGCCTCAGCTGTGGTATTAGAAAAGAACAGCCACGGCAGTAAGCCCGTAAATACCATGATGGGGTACGGTGTGTCGCCCGATGGCAGCTTTGCAAGTTTTCCGAACACTACGGTAAACACCAGCATGGTGATCAAGGGTTTCAGCCATGACCACGCCAGACCAAGTGTCGTCTGCTTGTAACGGATCAGTAGATCTCTCCAGCTCAGAAAGAGTAGGAGCTCCCGATAGCGCCATATGTCTCGCCAGTAGTGCTTTTCGCCTTTGCCCGCTTCGATGATGACCTCTGGCGTACCAGTTTCGACAAAACGTATATTTCGCATTATTCGTGATAGTCCATTGCCTTGAAGCCGTGCTGCTTGACGAGTTCATCTCGCTCAGCAGACTTGAGATCTTCACGGACCATTTCCGCAACAAGTTCGGCGAATGAAGTCTTAGGTTGCCAGCCAAGTTTCTGCTTGGCCTTGGAGGGGTCACCGAGCAAGGTTTCGACCTCTGTGGGTCGGAAGTACTTAGGATCTACCTGCACGATGACTCTTTCTTGAGCACCATCGGGTGGATTAAGCCAGTAACCTTTTTCATCAACACCGGCGCGTTCCCAGCGCAGCTTCATGCCCAGCTCCTCTGCAGCGGCATTGACAAAATCACGGACGGAATATTGTATGCCTGTGGCAATCACAAAATCTTCTGGCTCGTCCTGCTGCAGCATTAGCCACTGCATCTCAACATAGTCTCTTGCATGACCCCAGTCGCGCTTTGCATCCAGGTTGCCAAGGAATAGACATTCCTGGAGACCAAGATTGATCCGTGCAAGTGCTCTTGTAATCTTGCGAGTTACAAAAGTTTCGCCGCGAATTGGGCTTTCATGAT
>SXGU01329740.1_pt1 | contig 19271 bp, 23 predicted proteins | sample 3174531 | NCBI WGS metagenome assembly SXGU01 (sample SAMN11356863, study PRJNA531348) | freshwater metagenome | isolation source: freshwater sample F1-140 | place: China: Fuxian Lake, Yuxi | collected 2017-12-25 | reverse complement strand
CTTCTACACAGCAATAAACATAAATGATAAAGTCTTCTACTGGCATGGCTATTTTCCTTGGGGTAATTTTTTGGTGAAAATCAACCTTACAGGAATTCAGCCGTGCTTGTCAGTTAATAATTTAAAAGTTGAACATGGCGTATAGGTTGTTCGTTACTGACTTTATCCTCGCATGTGCCAACATAAAACGGCTCAAATAGCATTGTTACTCCTTACTTAAACTACGGGATTCAACTTGGACAAGCCTAACGTTACAGTAATAGGCGCGCCGCTCACGAAAGTAAAACGAAGCCACGAAATCTTGATAAAAACAAAACTTCAAAATCGTCAACAGGCGGCGCGTCCCTTTGATGGCTTGTTGGGCTTTAGATTTGTGAGCAAATAATTATGCTGAAATGGCTTTTTTTTCGAGTAGTTTTACAAACCACGAAAAAGCCCATCGGATTACCAAATAATAAATTAAAGAGAGCACAAGCCCTCCCACGACAAAAGCAATAATAAAGAACTTAGATGTGACAATACTGAGCAATTGCGTAGATTCATTTGTGGGGATTACAAGCGCAATAACTGGAATGGCGATGATAAATGAGGTAATCCAGATACCAACAACAGAAAAGAGGGAAAACGTATTGAGTTCGTGTTTTGTTGGTTGTCGAGTATGTTCTTTATAGAAGTACCAAGCAGAAAAATAACTTGCCACTAATGTGGATGCGATGGAGAAACTTCCATTTGTAAAACCAAAAGCAAACATAATGCTTGCGAACACCAAGGTAATAACAAGTAATGAGGCAGAGAAGATAAGAGCTAGTTTTTTCATAAGTAGGGTAGCTGGGTAGGGTGCATATCGCGCACCATTTATGATTCAGACAAGGTCAATACAGGTTAAAAAACACCGGAGAAGGTGCGCGTACGCCCCTACCTGGCTCCGGTTGAGCGCCATGTTAGGGGCGCGGCTGAATGTAGTGGCGTCATTGGATTATTCTGGTTCAACTGGATTTCCTTGAAAGACTGTGTTTAGAAGTATGCTCTTATCATTTTGCGAGCATTCTTGCCCAAAAATTAAGCCTTGAATTCGATCAACGCGAAATGTGCGTTTCTGTTTGCGGAGGTTGCAATATCCCAAGAAGTAAAAGCTGGAACCGCTGATGAAGACTTCTTCAACAAGTACATCTCTGCTCGTAGCAACACCCTCGTGATTTACATACTTCAGGGTCACTTTGCATTTGAGCCCGTCGGCATAGATTTCCCTAGCTTCTTCCCATTCATCAGCGTCGAATGGCTCGCGGATTCTGGTTGCGTTTTCGTTAAGAAATCCATTCGCGAAAGCTTCTCCAAGTATTCTTCTCTTATTACTAATCTCCCCTTCGTTATCTGGATTTTCCGAGGCAAACTCTCGGAGCAATCGCCATTTTTCTTCTAGGTGTTGCCGCAACGTCGAGGTTGTTCCGAATAAGAACCTAAGTCTTGTAATAACTTCATCAGATGTGGACGAATGCCTGTTTTCCTTATCGCCTCTTATCGCGTTAATTTTGTGCCTACATATTTTCTTCTCAAGCCCAAGTTCGCAGTTGCAGTTTATATAAACGATCTGTCCATCTATCTCGATTTTTACCTCAAATGGAGGTTTTTTGCCATTTCTCGAATAGTAATTGATGGTTTCCACGTGCTTGGTCCCTAACGTAAAGTTAAGGGGCGTGCTGTTCACGGACAGTGAACGAAGCCCCAAAGCTTGGATAATTACAAAACTGCAAAACTGCCACGAAACGGCACGTCCCTTTGAGCGTCATGTTATGTGTTTCATTCATTTGGAATTGCGAGTAATGCTGAGGATGTAGCAAACAGGGCGGCAACTATGATCATTAGAAAACCCGCCCACGGAAAATATTTCTTATCGTCGCTATCCGCGTCGATTCGGGATGCAATTTCTTTTAGCCGCCTGTAAGTTATAGCTATAGGAACTGCGATTAGTGCTGTGAGCAGAAGACTTGTGCTCTGTACATGGAGATCCGCTATCCCGCTATTCGCTATTCCCATTAGTTCAAATGCTTTCAGCGTTACCGGATCGGAAACCGAAGCTACGTAAAATCCGACGAAAGCGATACTAATTGCCAGGATGTCCATGGGCTTACTAAATAATTTCTTGGCGAACTCCGGGCGGTAACCTGGCAAGTATTGAGCTGCGAAGAAGTACGTTGATAGGACGCTAAACCATGCGGCAGCTATAGCGGTAATCGCAACTATCATTTCCACACTCCTATCTCGCTTTGAAAACATAACATTAAGTAGACACCTTTAAAGGTGTATATTAAATTTAAATTACCGGTATCTAGCGGCGCATAACGCCACCTCCAAAATCCGTTAGGCTGGATTCTATAATAATTACATTATTGATAGCAATCTTAATTATGCCGGATAAAAATACACCGCCTAAATTGCTTGATCAGCCGGATCACCCATTATCGGTAATTTTTAAGGGGTATTACTGTTGAAGGTAGACCGAAAAATAATCACAGCCCCTTTGCCAAAGCCATAGCTGGTCGTGATGAGGCTGGCAAAAAGATAGATTTCGAACACCTGCGACCAGATGCCGATTGGAGGCAGTTGAGCAGCCATTGTAGGGTCAAGCGCGGGGAAAATGGCTTGCAGCAGAAACAGGCTGGAATTAGTGAAAGCACCCACCACCATAGCCCAACGCACATGCCGGGGCATAGGCACTTTGGCGACATAAAATCCTAGAATCAGCTTACTTGTGCTTTGATAGCTGCCAAGAATCAGGTCGCGATGACATGAATTCTGCCGATTTTTTTTGCAATCTTGTATAACAACCTATAATGAGATTATTACAATCTTTTCAATACTTCAGCGTTCATAGCAACCAACTCTTATGCAAAAACTCGTTATTTACAATCATGGCAAAGACAGTATTCCTTGGGGTGAAAAAGCACTGGCTTTGGCGGAGGTAGCAAAACGCCATGGCGTTATGTTCATAAGCCCCGATTACCAGGCCAGCAACGATCCTGATTTACGCGTTAAACAGCTTCTGTCTATGGATTTGTCGGCCTATCGGGAAATCGTAATGGTCGGTTCCAGCATGGGCGGTTATGTGATAACGGTCGCATCGGAAATCATCAAACCCAAAGGTTTGTTCCTGATTGCGCCCGCCTTTTACTTGCCGGGCTATCAATGTACTGAATTCAAGCCGCACGCCGATCGTATCGAAGTATTTCATGGTTGGCAGGATGAGGTTGTGCCGCCTGAAAATGTTTGGCGATTTTGTCGACAACACCGCGCCGGTTTGCACATGATGGATGCAGATCATCGGTTGCTCAGTGTTTTGCCTGTTATGGCTGTTGCGTTTGATCGTTTTTTAAGCGATTGTTTTGCATGATTGTTGCCGTCACACGCTTACACATCTTGGCTTGTTAGGAGGGACTATGCTTCGATCATTCATCGATCACGTCGTCATTACAGCACCTTCCTTGGAAGCTGGTGCGGATTACGTTCGACAGACGCTTGGGATAAACCCGCAGGTTGGTGGTGAGCATACTCGCATGGGTACTCACAATTGTTTGCTGAAATTGGGCGAAAAGATCTATTTTGAAATTATCGCCATAAATCCGCAGGCGCCCGCGCTAAATCGACCGCGCTGGTTTGGTCTTGACGACGCTGATCCGTCCCAACCGGTGCGTCTGGCTACATGGATTGTTCGCACAAACGACATCCATGCTGCGGCAACGGTATCGCCGATAGCTTTGGGCGAGATTGAAGCCATGAGTCGGGGGCAATTGAACTGGCTAATAACCATACCCGCCGACGGCGGTCTGCCTCTGCATGGAATTGCGCCGACTCTTATCCAATGGTCCGACGACGTTCATCCGGCGGCTTTTCTGCAGGAAAGCGGATGTTCGCTAGTGCGCCTTGATGGATTTCATCCGGAAGCGGGGAAAATTGTCAGCATGCTTGAGTCTATTGGCTTTGACGGTGATTTTCGCGTTTTTGCGCTGCCTCCAGATCAAAAACCGTATCTGGTTGTCCACATTCAAACACCGATGGGTTTGCGACAGTTGAGCGTTCCTGATTTTCCCTTCAACTCGAACATTTGTCATGAAACGCTATGCGTGAGTTAGCTTTATATTAGCGGTCGATAAACTGCATCGCTTCCTGCCACCACGGGCGCCAGGGTTCCAGCGGCAGGTTATTATGTCCGGCGTGTTCAAATCGCCACAATTTTTTCTCCGAAGATAAAGAATCGAATAAGGCCAGGGTGTGTTTGTTGGGAATGACTTCATCCTGTTCCGCGAGAATGACGGCGGTGTTTCCGGTGTAATCGTGCAGGTTGTTTACATTGTCGAATGTATCCCGGATCAGCCATTTAGCCAGGAAAAACCAGTAATAATGCTGGGCGACGTTTGCCATGGTATCGAATGGCGTTATTAACAACAGCCCTTTAATAGGTACCCGTTTCGATGCCGCAATGCCGGAAACGACGCCGCTGCCCAGCGATTCACCACACAGAAAAAGTGGTTCTTTAAAGGTTTGGATGACCGTTTCGGCGGTTGCAATGCCGTCTTTTACCAACGCCGCTTCGGAAGGCGTTCCCGGTCTCGCGCCGTAACCCGGATATTCCGCGATAATTACCCGGTAGTTCAAACGTTGTAATGCATCGATATAAAACGTTCGGTGTATCGCCGATCCGGCATTGCCGTGAAATACCAGTACGGTGCCTTTTGCATCGGGCACCGGCGTTCGGCTCATCAATCCACGTAAGTCGCCGGAGTTAGGCCAGGGTTGCAGGTCCAAGCCCGCCAGTATTTCGCTCTTTTGTTCCAGGGGATAGCGGTCCGGGAAATAGATCATTCTGCGTTGCAGCAAAAACACCGCCAGCAAGATCAGCAAATAGGTCAGTAATAACGTCATAACACGAGTAGCCTTCATTGAAGCTATTTTAAATATCAAGGTGAAAAATTTTTAAACGATACCAGCGACAAAAAACAGGGCAAGACATATCGGGATGGGTGTGCCCGGATAAAATTCGCTATCCGGGATAAAAAATCGCCTATTATAGTGTCGTTTGGTATCGATCCGATTTAATTATTGATGTGAGAGCGTTCATGAAACATCTTCTGCTATGGGTTGTATTTTCCTTATTTGTGATTAATTTTCAAACGGTTTCCGCACGAGAGAAGCCCCGGTCACATAAACCACTTGCTGTAAAAACACATGATAGTAAGGCATTGCAATGCGTCGCGTTCAGTCCTTATGTAGGCAAGCTGAATCCTGATTATGGTATACACCCGTCCAAAGCATTGATTAATGAGTTGCTGGATAAAATAGTCAAGGAAACCGGTTTTCGCTGCATCATGACGTATGGCGTGTTAAATGGACTGGACACTGTGTTTGCTGCAGCGGAGGCGCGAAAAATCAAGGTCATTGCGATTATCTGGCTGGATAACGATACTGCCGTTAATTCCCAGTCCATCGCAAGCGGTATTCAAGCGGCCAAAGCGTTTCCGAAGACCATTATCAAACTCAGCTGTGGTTCGGAAGTGAGAACCCGTCACGGCTATGCGTTTGACGGTGAAATCACCCGCTGTATTGAAGACCTCCGTAAAGCGGGCGTCAAGCAGCCGATCACGACTATAGATACTTGGTGGGAGTGGTGCAATCGATCCTTGAAATGTGAGCAGAGCAGCTTTGCCACACAGGTGGACTGGATAGGAACCAATATTTTTCCGTGGTGGGAAAACAAATTCTCTGGAATTCATACTTGTACGCCGGCGAACAAAGCCGCCGACTTTCATATCGCCCGGCTTGAAGAAGTCCGTCGCGCTTATCCGGGTAAGGAAGTCATTGTGACTGAATTCGGCTGGCCAAACGGACCGAAAGACGGTACTGAAATCAATGTGCATACCGGCCAGCATTGCGGCATTGCAACCAAGGAAAATCAAGCTTTTGTTGTGCAGTCAACATTTAAGAAACTGGCGGAAAAAAATTGGTCGGGAGTCGTGTTTGAAGCTTTTTCAGAAAACTGGAAGCCCAATAATGAGGGCAATTTCGGTAGTTTTTGGGGAATTTGCCAAGGCGAGCCGCCTTATAGCTGTACAAAAGACTTGACCGCTCACTAGTCTGAAACAGAAATTGCTTTCGAATAGGAAAATTTGCGTTCTATCATCATTATTCGTTTGGTAGAATATAAGCGATTGGCAAAATATAGATTTTCGGCGGATACATAGTCGTTGCCGAGTCTGTATTTTTGAATACGCGTTGCCTCGTAGTGTGTAATACAGGTCGTGAATCGCTGGTTTTTACTAAAAATAACTTATAACCCAACATTCTCATGCTCCTATGAAGTAGGGTACGGCTTAAGCTAGGTAGCTGCCGCGAGCGGATGAATGAAAACCTAACCCGATCTGAATCCTGTTGATTAAAATGACTACTGTGAAATTCCTTCTGCTTGTTTTGATGCCTGTGTGGCTATTCCTGGTGTCCGATGTCAGCTATGGTCGCCATGCAGCCATCCTTATTGATGCCGATAGCGGCAGTGTCTTGCACGAGGTGGATGCCGGTCATTCATGGTATCCGGCTTCGCTTACTAAAGTCATGACGCTTTATATGACATTCGACGCCTTGCGCGCCGGTCGTATTCAATTGGAAGACACCCTCACAGCGTCTTATCACGCCTCGCGTCAGCCCAATAGCAAACTGGGTTTGAGAGCGGGGGAAAATTTAACGGTAGAAGAAGCGGTCCTGGCGACCATTACCCGTTCTGCAAATGATGCGGCCGTGGTGCTTGCCGAACACTTGGCAGGTACTGAAGAAAATTTTGCCATCAAGATGACCTCAAAAGCCCACGCTTTGGGCATGTACGATACCCATTTCATGAATGCGACCGGACTTCCTCACGAATGGCAGGTCACTACACCGCGCGATATGGCTTTACTGGCATGGAAAGTACAGCGTGATTTTCCAAACTATTACCCTTACTTCTCCGCCCACAGTTTTAATTACAAAGGTACGCAGCTGCGCGGCATCAATAAATTCACCGCCAACTATCCGGGCGCCGAGGGTATGAAAACGGGATTTACCTGCGGTTCCGGTTACAACCTGATCTCATCGGCCAATCAAAACGGCAAGCGTCTTATCGGCGTGGTATTGGGTGGAATGACCAGCGCCCAGCGATACCAGTTGATGACTGAAATGATGGACAACGGTTTTTCCAATCGATTTAATGCTGATGGGACAAAAAATATTAATAACATGCCGACCCGATATCCAGGCACTCCGCCTTATCAGCTGGGTTGTGGTAACAGGGCTCCCGGCACTCATGTCGCCAGTTACAGTAATAATGGCTCTGACTTGACGCATAGGCTTGTTAGTAAGAGTAATAGTGCCGATAAAGCCAAATTGGTTAGCAGGATCAAGACAGCGAGCAAGGCCAGATCCGCCGGCAAGATCAAAGTCGCTAGCAAGGCCAGTTCTCATTCCAGAAGTAAGTTTGCTACCAACACGAAGTCTGTCGGTAGAAGCAAATTTGTTGCGAGCAGCAAGTCATCTGCCGCTAAGAGCAAGGTTGCCAGTAAGGCTAAATCTGTCAGCAAGATCAAGACCGCGAGTAACGCAAAGTCTGTTGGTAAGAGCAAGACTACCCGCATAGCCAAGTCTGTTAGTAAGGGTAAGTCTGCCAATATTGTTAAGGTTAGCAATAAGACCAAGAGCAAAACGACGCATTATCGCCGCAGTTAAGATTGGTCGGGTTCAAGCCTTAACGGACTTGAACCGCTACCTGCTTTTCATGCAGTCTGATATTACAAACCGCAGCATCAAAAGAGTCATGGTAACCGGATAGAGCAGGAAATGTTCCAGCAATCCCAGGCTGCCCAACACACACAGCATGATAACCCAGGGCTGAGTTATGCCTTGCCGGTCAAGAGCATGCATATAACGTAATGTTTCCGCATCAACTTTATCCCACCGACCGATAAAAAATAAGCCGACAAAAGCGCTTAAAAAAGCGAAATAGAGTGGGTAGAAGAAAAATATCGGCGAGTCATCATTAAACAGCGGTTTCCAATAGGCGAACCAAACCAGCAAGGTGCTGCCGGAAAAAATATCGTACCAAATGCGGATTGGGAATTTCTTGAAAATGATGCCTGCCATGCTGATGGCATCCAGCGAGATGCCCAGATAAATCCATAACGGTGAAATCAGAGCGTTTTGCAGTGGATTTGCCGTTTGCACCATAAAGCAGAGAGCAAGGCTAAACGCGATAAAAATTGGCATGGCGGTCAAATATAGTCAGTTAAAATGCGAACAGGCATCAAGCATCCTGAATGAAGGAACCGGGACCACGGATAACAAGTTTATGCCGGACGGAAGCAATATCTGCCGTCCGGCTTTCTGACTATCGGACCTGATTGCGGCGCTAGCCAGGCTACCGCCACTATAGAAGCAGAAGCTGATAAAGCGACATTTAAATTCACCCTCTCCCTAGCCCTCTCCCTGAGGGAGAGGGGACTTTGTGTGCTTTTATTCACTTAGTTATCTATAAATGCTCAATCTGGTGTTACTCAAGATTAGCGTGCCGTGTTCTCATCACTTCTTCAGGAATGCCTTTTTCGTGGATGATATGGGAAATGATGGCTTCCAGGAAGAATAGGGTGGAAAGTTCAAACACGGTGCCCATCGGCATGCCGAAGACTTTGGCATACTGGTCGTTGGTGCCGATCTGGAATACGCCATCAGCCATATCGCCGATAGTTGAGCTGCCTTTTGCAGAGATCAGTATAATGCTCGCCCCCACTTTTCTGGCGCTTTTGGCGAAGGCGATCAATTGTTCGGTTTCGCCGGAACCCGAGATAATAATCAGCAAATCACCTTTTTTAATGCTCGGTGTCACAATCTCGCCGACGACGCTGACATCGTAACCGCTATGTACCAGTCGCATGGCAAAGAATTTGCAGACGAGGCCTGAACGTCCCGCGCCCGACACAAATATCCGTGCAGCCTTATCAAGGTGCTGGGTCAGCTTTTCCGCCGATGACGGATCGGTTGCCGCCAGAACGCTGCCGATCTTGTCGATGACCATGCGTTGGTGGGTGCCTTTGCCGTCGGCCAGATTCCTGATGCTGCGTGCGGCATCGGCAGGTGAGGGCGCGCCGTAGATTGCCGCGCCGACAACGATAATATCGGCGCCCGCTTTGACCACTTGCTGAACGGTAGATTGTTTAATACCGCCCGCCACTGAAATCCTGACATTCAAGCCCAAATCGGCGATGTCCTGCAAGTCGGCGAAAGGTGTTTGCCCTGCGGCCTGCGCATCAAGACCGGTGTGTACGCCGATAATATGCGCGCCTATTTTAGCGGCGGCTCTTGCGCATTCGAGTTTGTCTGGCACATTGATCAAATCGACCTGTGCTTCGGCATTATAGGCCTTCGCGGCTTTGACAACGCCTTCAATGGTGGCAAGACCGGATACGCCGAGAACGGTGCAAATATCGGCGCCTGCTGCATAGAACGGCGTGGCTTCATATTCACCGGCGTCCATCGTTTTAAGGTCAACCAGGATCAGTTTATCGGGAAAGCGGGCCTTTAATTCTTTTACCAGATTGATGCCGTTGTATTTGATGCATGGCGTTCCGATTTCAAAAATATCAACATAAGGCGCTGCCTGTGTGGCGAGGTTTATGGTTTGATCGAAATCCAGAGAATCCAGTGCTAATTGTATGAGTGGTGATGCCATGAGATTGACTCCTGTTGGTTATGGTTATTATTTAGGATTACCTCCTCGAAGAACTCTAAAACAGGAAAGACTCAATGTCAATTTTTGGTAACCGGCGTTATTTTTGACGAATTTCGTTCGGTCCGGATTCGGCAAGTTTTTCTTTTAGTAAAGGTAACTGTAGTAAAATAAAACGATGGAGTTAGCATAAAACCGATCCTGATTTAATTAAGACTCTTCAGCTCAAACTCAAATTGCGCAGTATGAAGTGACTGTTGAAGTATTTTTATAATCAGGTGGCTCACTCGAAGACCCGCCTTTCTTTCTCCCGGATATGCCGAACGGGGTGCCTTGGAGTGTATCGGCGGATACCCAGCTTTAATCAATATGTCTATTTGAGCACGAGGTGACTCGATGAAAATGGCCTCTTATTTTGGCGCGGTCAAAGCGCTTCTTTTCTGGCTGGCTGTAGCGACCATGGCTTTGTCAGTAGTTGCACAAGCCAATCAGAACGAAATGTTTGTCAGCCAAGACATACTGCCCTATGGTTTTTCCATGACCTCCTTACAAGGCGGCAGCGAAGTCGATCCGCGCAAGCCGATCAGACTGGAGACGGTAGGTTTGGGTACCCGCTTGCCCAGAGTCGAATTGCTTGACGGTGCTGGAAAAATCCTGTTTGAGGCGAAGGATCAAACCAGCCTTAGTCTGCCTGCTCCCCTGGCTTTTGGAACTCGTCATACGCTTAGAGTGACGGCGGAGCGGTCTTGGCTTGATCAGTCGGAAACCCGCGAAATTAACTTCACAACAGTCGCTGTACCGAACTTGGAAGGGCCTGTATTTAGAATGTTGGATCCGGACTCATCGGTAACCCTGCAGTTTGACCGGCCGGTAGGTGATGTACAGGCCAAAGGCGATCTGACGTTGATTGCAGAACGGGATGCCGGAGGTCGGAAGATCCGGTTACTGGCCAGTGCTTATGCGCAAAACCGCAACTATGCCGTTCAGTTGAACTATAAAACCACTACGGGCGTACCCCTGCCGCCGCTAAACCTGGAATTGACAACCGCGCCTGCACTTGCCGCTGAGACCAATGTCCGGGGCGTGACCAATCTGGGTTTGATGCTGCCCTTGCAAGTAACTTTTAGCGAACCGTTGGCGGATAAAGACAACGTAGTGAACAATCTTCAGGTCTGGACCCGTGATCGCAAAGCCATCTCTGGAAAATGGAACTGGATTGGGCCGCTTCAGCTTAAATTTACCCCTCGTCCGGCATGGCCGGCCTCAAGCGTCATCGAGGTCAGTGCCAATTTGCAAAACTTAAGGAGCGAGCGAGGCGGGATGCTGAATCAAGCGGTGATCGAACAATTTAGCACCGGTAAGGACAGGAGACTTTTTGTTTACCTGGACAGCCAGCGTGTGGAGGCTGTGGAAAATGGCAAAGTGGTACGCACTTTCAAAGTCAGCACAGGCAAAAGTAAAACACCCACGGTGACGGGGTCTTTTTATATCTATGATCGCTACCGCCACAAGACCATGCGTAGTGATGTCGGTCGCGGGCAGCGCGGTTTTTATGAAGTGAAGGATGTCCCGTATACGCAGTTCTTCCATAAAGACTACGCCTTTCATGGTGCTTTTTGGCACAATAATTTTGGCCATCCCGCCAGCCATGGCTGTGTCAATATGGCTACCAAAGACCAAAACAAGAGTTGGCCCAATGTCTCCGAGGATGCCGGATGGCTTTATCAGTGGGCGACGCTCGGCCTGCCTGTGACGGTGACATATAAAGCGACCAAGGCTACGCAGGGCGGTCAAGTGACGGCTGAAAAAAGTAAAACCGTGAACAAGGCGGTGGGCATCAAGCCACCTGCTGTGCCCGTCAGACAGACACTTTCCAGTAGAGCCGTTGCTCAGGTAGACAGCCGTATTTAATTGTAGGAAAGGTCTCTTACAAGGCCAACAACCGATACCGTTTGTGCGACAGGGCTTTGGGTAACCTGAGACCCAGGTAAAATATTGCGACGGAAGTTGGTAAAACAATTTAAGGAGACGATATGGAAGCAAGTTTTTGGCATCAAAAATGGGAACGCGGTGATATTGCCTTTCATGAAAGTGAGGCAAATCCGTTTCTGACTGAACATTTTGGAAAATTAAACCTGGCAAAAGGCAGCCGCGTCTTCCTGCCTTTGTGCGGCAAGACACGCGATTTCACCTGGTTGCTTGCCGCCGGTTATCGGGTTGTCGGCGCGGAATTGAGCGAACTCGCCATTAACGAGTTGTTTAAAGATCTTGGCCTGGAGCCGGAAATCTCCAGTATTGGGAAATTGGCCCACTACCGTGCCGACAATATCGACATACTCGTCGGTGATATTTTTGATGTGTCTGCCGAATTTCTTGGTCCTATCAACGCGATATACGATCGCGCCGCTTTGGTTGCCCTGCCTGAAGGCATGCGTGAACAATATACATCACACCTGATGGCAATTAGCGTTTTAGCACCGCAATTGCTGATTACGTATCAATACAACCAACTGTTGATCGAGGGCCCGCCGTTTTCAGTCAGTGATGACGAGGTAAGGCGGCATTATGATGCTGCTTACCAATTGACGTCTGTTGAAATCAGGGATGTTGCCGGCGGATTGAAGGGAAAAGTGGCCTCAACGGAAACCGTCTGGTTGCTTCAAACAAACCGTTAAACCGGGCTGTCTTTATCTACCGGGGTGGGTAATGTCGCCTTTATAAACCCAGCATACGAAACTCCGTGCAGGGCAGGGATCGATTCCACATACGCTCGAAGATTTCGGAGAGTTGTCGGGTGCGGGCAGGCAGGGTCGGACTCCAATTAGCTTCGTAGCGCTCTCCGAGCAGGCGAAAGATATAACCTTCGCGATCATTAACCAGAAACACCGAAGGATATTGGCAGTCCTCCGGCTCCACCGGTGTTCGGAACAAAAATGACGAAGGCAGGCGTTGCGCTAGGTTCAGCAGCGGATGCGGGCGGCTGCGCACGGCAAGCGTGTCTTGTATGATAATTTGCGCACAACCGTCGCGGCTATTGATGCCGAACTGTTTCAAAGCCTCAACGATCTCACTGTGACCGTAGAGTTCGTGTTCCAGGTCCCGGCTATAAATACAAATTTGGCGGCGCGCTTGTTTGATCAGTTCAACCGTCGCCGCTATATTGGCTTCCAGGGTGTTTAATTCAACGGCTTCGATCGGTGTCTTAAACTGCATGGCGCGTTGGCTTATGGGTTTGTCATTATGGTTGCTCAAGTTTTACTCCAAAATGTCGTAGTGATTTGTGCAATGGTGATCCAGGTTGTTTTCAAACAGTGTCCAAATTGACCGGCTGCTTTTCTGATCCGGTTGTTTTTATCATACCTGTCGCCGGGGTGATCGTCTACATTGAGCGGAACTGCCGACTAGCGATAGCGTTTAACCATTTCGTGCAATGGAATAGGCTTGATTTTACCGGCGTGCCCGGCAGAGCCAAATGCTTCATAACGTGCCTGACAAAGCGCTTGCATCGCATCCCTGGCGGCTTGATAGGTCTTGCGAGCGTCCAGCTCCGAGGCATTTTCAGCTTGGGCTAAATAGCGACGCATCGCGCCGGTAGAGGCCATGCGCAAGTCTGTATCGATATTGACTTTGCGGACGCCGTATTTAATGCCTTCAACAATTTCTTCAACCGGTACACCATAGGTTTGCGGAATATGCCCGCCGTTATCATTGATGATTTGCAGCCAATCCTGCGGTACGGAACTGGAACCATGCATGACGAAGTGCATATCAGGCAAGCGTTGCTGCAATGTTTTCAAACGGCTGATCACTAAAACGTCGCCGCTCGGCGGTTTGCTGAATTTATAAGCGCCGTGACTGGTGCCAATGGCAACGGCTAACGCATCTATTCGGGTTTGCTTTACGAATTCAACCGCTTCATCAGGATCGGTCAGTAACTGACTGTGATCCGGTGCTTTTAACGAGTCTTGATTAGCTGCATTACCTGCATGAGTTGTTGTTTCCAATGAACCTAGGCAACCGATCTCACCTTCAACCGATACGCCGCAGGCATGCGCCATCTTGACTACGGAGCGGGTAACGTCCACGTTATAGTCAAACGAAGACGGCGTTTTCATGTCTTCCAGCAACGATCCATCCATCATTACCGAACTGAAACCCGATTGAATGGCTTGTGCGCAGATGTCAGGCGTGGGCGCGTGATCCCGATGCATGACAATCGGAATATGCGGATATTGTTCAACGGCTGCAAGAATCAGATGGCGCAAAAATATTTCGCCGGCATACCTGTTCGCACCGGCCGAGCCTTGCATGATCACTGGGCTGTCGCAGGCATCAGCGGCCTGCATAATGGCTTGGACTTGTTCCATATTGCTAATGTTGAATGCGGGGACGGCAAAGCTATGCTCCGCTGCATAATCGAGAATTTGTCGCAATGACACTAAAGCCATGATCGGCTCTCCTTAATGTTGTTTTATTTCAGGTTTCAGCTCATTATCAAGAGCTATAAACGATGTGTGGTCTTTTTCGGGCCGACTACTGATTAATCATATGAGTCGCCAGTTGCTGCAAAGCATTTTGGATGTTGGTTTTCAATTGTGGGTCCATGGTTACTTCCTCCAATGCTTTGTTCATGCACAGCATCCACTGGTCACGCTCCGATTCGCCGATTGCGAACGGTAAATGACGGGCGCGCAGCATCGGATGGCCGAATTCTTCAATGAACAAATTGGGACCTCCCAGCCAGCCAGACAGAAACTTGAACAGCTTGGCCTTTGCGGAGGCAAGATTGGGCTGGTGTATGGCGCGTATGCCTTGGGCCTCTGGCAGGATATCCATATAAAAGTAAAACCGGTCGACCAAAGTGAGGATGGTCTGTTCGCCGCCGATGAGGCTATAAGGCGTGGGGATTGTCATTACTGATTACTCTTGAAGGTTGATGTGTTGTTTATGCTATGGCTGCCGACACTATGGTCAGTTTGGGGTGGTGCTTCCTGCATGGAGGCGAGCGCGCCTTTAAGCGTAATCCATATTGGATGGGTCTACAGGATAGCACATAGCTTCCAGCTCAGAAGCGGTGAGAATTTTATCGCAGTTTTGCCATCCCGGCTGCCAGTAACCTGAAAAATGATGAGCGGGTATGCCCATCAGCTTGCTCAATAAGGCATAGGCGGTATTACTGTTGATGGGAAACCAAGACAAAACTGCAAAAGGCGTATAAGGTACATTCAGGCGGTTTAGATAAGGCAGAGCTTGCACGGCATTATCCCATCGGCCTAATATTTCATCCGGGCTTCCGGTAAACATCGGCTTTGCTTGTTGATTTGCATAAATAAAGTTCAAATCCCAATCAGGATTCAAGCCAAAAAGCAGGGCGCGAGGCCCAAAGTGATAAAATTTCAGCTTGTCGCCCAGCGTACCCATCGACTTTATCTGGTTTTCAGTGGTCGTTGCCAGTCCATGCAATTGACCGAGCACATGGCCTTCTTCATCCCGCAATACCCAAAAATCATGGGCGGCCAAACCGATAATATCGTAAGCACGCGCTTCAATTGAATATTGAATATCAGAGCCTGATTTCACGGCTTTAAGTAACTCATTCATATCCGCCACTCGATCACTCATTCATCTCGTTACCACGGTATTATCAGTAACTCAGTGTACAATTTATAGATTCACATCAGCAATACTATTCAACAGGAAAGCAACCATGACGCCGATAAAATCTATCTGTATTTATTGCGGCTCCAGTCCGGGACGACTTGATGCCTATGGCTTGGCCGCTTGCGCTCTCGCCAACGCGCTGGTTAGCCGCAACATTAAATTGGTTTACGGTGGCGCCGGCATCGGCTTGATGGGTCTGGTGGCCGATCAGGTTTTGGAGCTTGGCGGCGAGGCAATTGGTGTCATACCGAAAGCGTTGGCGCATAAAGAAGTCGCGCACAAAAATCTGACTGAATTGCATGTGACCGAATCGATGCACGAACGGAAAATGCTGATGGCCGAGCTTTCCGATGGATTCATAGCGCTTCCCGGCGGCATAGGAACGCTTGAAGAATTATTTGAGATTTGGACCTGGGCGCAGCTGGGTTTCCATAATAAGCCCTGCGGCTTACTGAATATCGAAGGCTATTATGATTCGCTGATAGGCTTTCTGGATCACGTTTTGGCAGAGCAATTCGTTAAAAAAGAACATCATGCTTTGTTGATTGTGGAGACCAATCCGGATGTGCTGCTGGATCGCTATGTCAATTATCAGCCGCCGACAGTAAAACATTGGATCGGCAAAGGCGAGACCTGATTGATTCTGCACATTGTGAACACCTAATAGCCAAAGAAACCAAATATGATTCCCATAACAGCCACTCTTAATTTTGCCTCCGATAATTGGGCCGGTGCGCACCCCGCCATCTCTAAACGCTTGTTGGAAGCCTCTGCCGGGTTCTCAGCGCCTTATGGCGCAAGCGCCCTGGACCGTCAAATTGAGCAACGCTTTAACGAGCTGTTCGAACGCGAAGTTGCGGTTTACTTTGTTAGCACAGGCACGGCGGCTAATTCGCTGGCGCTGGCTGCCGTCAACCGTCCGGGCGGGGTTTCTTTTTGTCATCGTGAAGCGCACATGCTGGAAGATGAATGTGGCGCGCCGGAGTTTTTTACGCACGGCGCGCGTCTCGCCCCGGTCGATGGCGAGAACGGTAAAATCGAACCCGGTCACCTCAAGGCAGAGATTGAGCGTTTCCCGCCTGATTTTATCCACGCGGGACAACCGATGGCGATTTCCATTACTCAGGCGACTGAAATTGGTACGCTGTATCAGACGGATGAAATTGCCGCCATTGCGGAAATTGCCAAAGCCTACCGTTTGCCTTTGCATATGGATGGTGCGCGTTTTGCGAATGCATTGGTTGCGCTGGACCTGACACCGGCAGAAATGACCTGGAAACAAGGTGTGGATATTGTTTCTTTCGGTGCAACCAAAAACGGTTGCTGGTGTGCTGAAGCGCTGATCTTTATGAACCCGGAATTGGCCAGAGATTTGCCGTTCATTCGGAAACGCGCCGCCCAACTGTTTTCTAAAAGCCGATTTATCGCTTGCCAATTTGAGGCTTATTTGCAGGATGAGCTTTGGTTACAGTTGGCGCGGCATGCCAATACGATGGCTGAGCGCTTGCGGGAAGGCATCGTTAAATCCAAGCAAGCCCGTATCGCATGGCACCCGGAAGCCAATGAAGTTTTTTGTATTTTGGATAAATCACACGCAGACCTACTCCGGGAAAATGGCGCCGTTTTTTATCAGTGGAATCCTCCGCGCGCAAATCCAGTCCTGTTAGATCAACACGAAGTGCTGATTCGACTGGTAACCAGTTTTGCGACCGAGGCCGAACATGTGGATTGCTTGCTTGAGCTGTTGGGTTGATGTTCGATTTTCCCATTCGCGGTTCAGATTGCCGGCATACTGCATCTGAAATAAATCAACACAATCTGGTATCATTGCGCCTTTTATTTACACCTTTCCAAATAAAGGACACAACACATGTCAGAATTTAATAACGTATCCATCGTCAAGAAAGCCAACGTCTATTTCGGCGGCAATGTCAGCAGCCGGACCATCAAGTTTGCAGACGGCTCATCAAAAACCTTAGGTTTCATGTTGCCGGGTGAATACACATTCAACACCGCCGACAAGGAATTGATGGAAATTATCGACGGCGATCTGGATGTGTTATTGCCCGGCAACGATCAATGGCAAGCTGTAAAAGGCGGTGAATCTTTCGATGTGCCCGCCAATGCCGCCTTCACGATGAAAGTCAAAGTACCGACCGACTATTGCTGTTCGTTCATCAAATAATCAGCCTCTTTAAAATGGAAAAAGTCGCCATCTTTGTCGATGTGCAGAATATTTATTACACCACCCGGCAAAGCTATCAACGCCATTTTGATTACCATACTTTCTGGGCGCAGGCGACTGCCGGCAGAGAGGTGGTCGCGGCTTTTGCGTACGCCATCGACAAAGGCGACAGCAAGCAACAGGGATTTCAGCAGATACTCCGTAATATCGGGTTTGAGGTCAAACTGAAGCCTTATATCCAGCGCAGTGACGGTTCCGCGAAAGGGGATTGGGATGTCGGCATCACCCTGGATATTATCGATTATGCGGCGCAGGTTGATGTCATCATTTTGTTGTCCGGGGATGGCGACTTTGATCTGGTGTTGAATAAAGTCAACGGCATCGATGGCGTCAGCACCGAGGTGTACGGCGTACCGGGCCTGACGGCGCCGTCACTGATGGCAGCGGCCAAGCGCTTTGTTGCGATCAACGATAAACTGCTGCTGTAAAACATGCTTCTGCAAAACCTGATAGAATGAACCGCCTTACCGCACGCAAACACTTTCAATGGCACTCAAGTCAACCATCTATAAAGCCGACTGTCAGATTTCCGACATGGACAGGAGCTATTACCAGACACATCAGCTGACAATCGCCCTGCATCCTTCCGAAACCGAAGAACGCATGATGGTGCGTTTGCTGGCTTTTGTGCTGAATGCGCATGAACATCTGCAATTTACTAAAGGCTTGAGTACGGACGACGAACCCGAGCTTTGGCAAAAAAGCCTGACTGATGATATTGAACTGTGGATTGATGTCGGTATGCCTGATGAAAAACGCATACGCAAGGCTTGCAGCCGGGCCGATAAGGTCATTATCTATACTTACGGTGGACGCAATACCGTCTGGTGGTCCCAGCTTCAACCCAAACTGACCCGCTTTGATAACCTGACCGTCATTAACCTGCCCAGGCAGGCGAGCGATCAACTCACTGCGCTGGTGAAACGCACCATGCAATTACAAATCAGCATCCAGGATGGACAGATTTGGCTCGGTGACGATCAAACCACCGCCAATATAACGCCTGAAACCTGGCTTGTTTAACTTAACACTGAAAATTTGATATTCACCACGAAGACACAAAGAGCACGAAGTTTTCTATGACATTTATCGTTCCCACGCTCCGGCGTCACTGCCATTAAGTTAAGGAAGAAAGCTCCCTCTCCCTATAGGGGAGAGGGTTGGGGAGAGGGGGAATAGAATAAGGAAAAAATGCTTTTAAAATCGCCCTCTCCCTAGCCCTCTCCCGGAGGGAGAGGGAACTAAATCGCTTAATTTAATGGCAGTGACGCTTTGGCGTGGGAACGATTATGAGCAGGGATTTTTTGTGAGGTATCTAAATTTCGTGCTCTTCGTGGTGAACCAATAATCTTAATAAACCCAATAATTTTTTTACCCTTAATCTTCGGACGATCCAATTGATTTCTACAGCAAACATCACTATGCAATTTGGGGCCAAGCCCCTGTTTGAAAACGTCTCCGTCAAATTCGGCGACGGCAATCGTTACGGCCTGATCGGTGCGAACGGTTGCGGCAAATCGACATTCATGAAAATATTGAGCGGCGATCTGGAGCCCTCAGCCGGCAACGTCAGCATCAGCCCGAACGAGCGCGTCGGTAACTTGCGCCAGGACCAATTCGCCTTTGAAG
>SXGU01175686.1_pt1 | contig 19275 bp, 10 predicted proteins | sample 3174531 | NCBI WGS metagenome assembly SXGU01 (sample SAMN11356863, study PRJNA531348) | freshwater metagenome | isolation source: freshwater sample F1-140 | place: China: Fuxian Lake, Yuxi | collected 2017-12-25 | reverse complement strand
ATCTCGCTTTCGGAAGCGGATTTCTGGATGCCGAGGATGCCGTAATAGTCTTTGGACACGGGGAGTAGTGTAGGTCTTCTTCCCGATTCCTTCCATCTATGTATAGAATGGATCGATGCCCGTCAGTCCTTACATCGTTCATGCACTGAAGTACGCGACACTGACTCTCGTTGCCGCCGTGATCGTCATTGCAGGCGCGGCTCTGATGAAAGATGCGGATACGGGTTCTCTGGCTGGTCGTTTGGTTGCGCCGCAACAGAGCGGGACCACGCCGACTCTGCATATCGAGTCCGAGAGAGCAGTCGACGGTTTCTCCGTTCCGGCTGATACCAATGTCATTTTCACCGTTCCGGAGGGTGTTCGCATTCCTCGCATTACGTTCCTCGGAGGTCAGGACAAAGATCAGAACGTTCCCTATTGGGGATACTGCTACTCCGGTCGGGAAGCGTCCAACAGAGCTGCGGGCAAGACGGGTAGCGAGCTGTATGATGGAAAATTTTTCTACTCTCTCGCCGAGCGCAGGTCGCAGGAGGATGCTCAGAGAGAGAACCAGGACAACAGCCTCATCGGCATGCGCAACAGTGGCAATCAGGAGGCGCCGAGAGCTCGCGCTTCCATCGCCGAAATTTTCAATGGCAACGACACGTGTTACGTGATGGCCGCCGCCGAGTTGCCGGCCGGCATCGACAGCGACGGTGACGACGTCAACAACAAGCGAGAGCAGCTGCTTGGAACGAATCGGGATGAAGCGGACACGGACCGCGATGGTGCTCCGGATGGAGTCGAAGTGTTCGTTATGCGGACCGCTCCTCTGGATCCGGATTCCGATCATGACGGACTCGGCGATCGTTGCGAGGACAAGAACACCAATGGCACCGTGGACCTGAAAGAGACCAGCCCCTTCAACACCGATACCGACAGGGACGGACTGTGCGACGGTAGCGGTGCGGCGAGCGCGTGTCCGGAGAAGAAGCAGACGGTATGTGCGGTGGATGCTGCGGGCGAGCGTAATTGCGAGAGTCGTCCAACTTCGCCCGTGTACGGTGAGGATATGAATCATAACTGCGAAGTAGACCGCGATCAGAACGGGAAGCTTCTGGAAACAGATCCGACGAATGCGGAGACGTTCGGCATCCGCGATTGGGATTACAAGTGGAACCTCATCGGCGGCGCTCCGAGAGTCGGTACGCCGGCTCCCGCATTCCCGATTCCGGATTTCCCATCCGGCAATTCCTCTTCTGCTCGGTGAGGTCTTGTCATTTTGAGAGAATGAAGGTATAATAGTCGTACAAATACACACCACTCTCTATGGAAAAGCTTTCCGCTCCTCTGTTTGGTGCTCTCCTGAGCATCGCACTCTTTGCGCCGATGACGACGCATGCGTACCTTTCTCCGGATCAAGTATTCGGCGGAAGTTCCGGCGTTCATGGCGCAGCTGGAGACAATCTGCAACCGCCTCCGACGATGCGCGAGGGGGAGCAGGTTGTCGAGCAGCAGCAGCAACAGGCTGCAGAGCAGAGAGCCGCGGCGCAGGAAGAGCTGGTCCCGGTCGATGCGCCTCCGGTCGATACGTATGTACCGCCTGAGGAGACGGAGAACAGGGGACTCTTCGATCAGAATGCACAGTATGAACTTCGTCAGGAGAGGATCGAGGAAGAGAGGGCTCAGGCTCCGACGATCATCATCGGTGGAGAGACTGAGGTGAGGGACAGTAACGGAAACGTGCTCCACAGCGGTGCGCCCAGAGTCTCGGCGACGGGTCCTGCAAGCGTTCTTGGAGGTATCGCCATGCTTCTTGCTGCGGTCTGCACATTCGCTTACTCGCACTACCGAAGCAGGCAGATTGCAGTTCCGGTGTAGACACTACCCTCACACATGCCGACCCTTCCCATTCAGTGGCTTCGGAAAAAGGCGATGTTCGGCGCCGCAGGTTTCGTTGTTTTGCTTGCCGTCTTCACGCTCTTTCGAGCTTCTCCATGGAGTCATCCGGTCATGGCGGGAGACATCCCTCTTCCATTCGGACAAGAGGGTGCGCTGCAAGGATCCCTCACGAAATTCGGTCAGAGAAACGGCATCGATGTCTACGATGTCACCTTCGATCACTCGGAGGTTTCCGAACACCTGACCATCGATAGAATTTACCTTCTTCATGTTTCCAACACATCATCCGCGATGGATGTTCCTCTCGATTTGGCGCTGACGCTCAGCGGCACGGGAGGCCACCTCGTCGACTATTACGGTTATCGTTACTCCGATACGGTGGCCACACTTGAGAAGCGCGACATCAAGGCGTTCCGGTTCAAGGATCGTTTCCCGGGCCAGTTCTTCATGTCGCAGACGGCCCGCAGGAACGATTCAAAGAACGGCAATCTTCTCTCGACGTTTGAGACTGCGAATCAGATCACCTTCCTGCGTACGGACAACGTTACAGGAGGAGTTCGCTTGGATCCTGCGGGGGCTCTCTACGTCATCGTGGTGAATGAGAAAGGAGGTGCGGATATTGCCGTGCGGAACATCATCGGTTGCGGCAATGCGAAGCTCGATCTTCCCGAGCAATGTGATGACGGGAACACGAATGACGCCGATTACTGCAGAAACGATTGCAGGATGGGCCTCCCCATTCCGCTCGATGCGCCGCTGAGCAGCACGGGTATCAATCTGGCTATCAAGCAAATCGCCGTTCCCGATGCTATTTCGAGTCTCCAGAGTCGAATCCCTCTCGTCCGTTTCAGTGCGGCTGCGAGCGATCCGATTCTTCTCAAGCAGCTTGTGTTCAGGGCTCAATCGGGTTCGCTCCTCCGCATGCATTCCTACAGGATGTGGCAGGATACGAATAACGATGGCATCACCGATAGCGCGGTTTCCCCTGCCATCGAGGCAAGCGGTGGTCTCGTCCGATTCAGCGATGCACTCAATTGGACCGGTGCACTCGTGCTCTCCCAGACCGGAACCGTCTTTGAATTGAAGGCCGATGCGGTTCCAGGTCCGCAGTTTAGGCTACGCATCGAATTTGCCCTCGAGCAAGCGGATGTTCTCGATGCGAAGCGCGTTGCCGGTACCTTCCCGCTTCTTGGCATTCAGCGAAACGGTGAGTGTAAGGAGAGGAAGTGTTCGATGGCACTGAAGACGATTCTTTCTCCACTCTGGACACTCGGAGGAAACTCTCTCTGTGGAAATGGCGTGCAGAACGATTTCGAGCAGTGTGATGACGGGAACTTCGTCGATGGAGACAAGTGCACGCGCTTCTGTCAGGTCGAAACGTATTCGATTCGCATTTCCGGACGTTTGGTCGATGCACTGAGTGGCAAAGCGATCTCGGGAGCGAATCTTCGGAGTGCGTATGCGTACTCACCTTCCGATGTGAGAACCGACAGTCAGGGGAATTTCTCTCTCGATGTTCGAACGGATTTTACGTTCAATGACGGCACCCCGCAGGGAGAGTTCGATTCACAGGGTGCAGGATGGTCGATCGTAGGGGATTGCTACCAAGCTTTTTCTTTCGGTTTGCAGAAGGGGCAGGGGATGTTCATGGGTCTCTGGAAGAGCCCTTTCGATCAGGAGTACAGCTTGACCGATATCGGCACGTCGCAGAACGTCGATCTCGGTACTGTGTCTCTCTACCCTTCGGCGCATATCAGAACGAAGACCGATGTCCAAAGCACGATGGAAGTGAATTATCGGTATAAAAATATTCTGGGGTTCAGCGGAGGAGGAAATGGCAATCTTCGTCTTGAGCATGTGCTCTCCGGCATTCTTCCGGTCGGTTACGACATCCACGTTCGGTTCACGAGGGAGGACGGAACAGCGTTCGATTCCGAAAAGTTCACGGTTCCTTCCGATGCCATGTGCAAAACTGTGCGTCTGGAGCACGATTCGGTGACCGGAGAATCGAAGTGGTCGACCGGTGAACATCTCTTCGTGACAAGCAAATCGATGCAAGATACCGAAACGGTGGTTCGGAACCAGAAGGATGTCACCCTGCAGCGTTTCGAAGCCTTTGCGGAGAGCGATATGGTGCTGACTCGAGTGGTGGTCGATGCCGAGCAGGGCTCTCTTTTGAACGCAGAAAATTATGCGCTTTGGATCGACACCGACGACAATGGCATCGTCGATTCCATCCTGCAGAGTGGCGCTCTCTTCGATGGCAATGCGGTCGTCTTCAACAATTTCTTGGGTGGAGGGGTTCTCATTCCGGATCATCGCAGCGTTGCCTTCGAAGTCCATGCCGATATTGCTGCTGTGGGATTATCTGAACACATGAAATTGCAGCTGAAGTTTGCGACTTCTCAGTCCGATTACCTTGCCGCGGAGCGCGCCAGTGACGGTGCGCACATCACCGGCATTCAGACGGACGGAGTATGTAGCGGCGAATGCAATATGATCGTTGTTACGGTACCTTCGGCGATCTATACGATTCGTTCTCAGGGAGATCTTTTTGTAACGAAGGACTCGACGCCCGTTCGAAGCAGGCAACTTCTCGGGGGCACGCTCGGTGACTCCATTCTTCGACTGCAATTCATTGCCGAGTATGAGCCCGTTTCTCCTGTTTCCTTGCGCTTTACGGCGTCCGGGAGCGGCGTGTCTTCGGTCGATAGTTTGGAACTCTATCAGATCGGAGATACGGAACCGGTTGCGATTGCTACGCAGGGTCATTGTGGAGATTATCCGGCACAGTTCTGCACGGGCAGCCAGAAGATTTTTACCGTGCAGAAGGGTTCGGCTCACGATCTGATCATCCGGCCTCGCATGAAGAGTGACGTCGATGGAGCCGTTTCCGGTGGCGACATCACACTGAGTCTTTTTGCTCCCGACTCGGTGATCGCCGTCGGAGAATTTTCCTCGAACACGCTACTCATCAACGATGCAGATGCATCGCAGGAAGGCAGAGTGTACATCGGCTCCGATAGACCTGCCGTACATCATTCGATCACCGGTAACAAGAACGTTGTCGTACTCTCGAAGATCGTCTCGATCACGAATGTCGATCCGAATGCCGACGGCACGGCCGTACCGAGCGGAACGCAGCGTGCAATCGGGCAATTTAAATTTGAGACTCTTGCAGCATCCAATCTGAAAAACGGTGCAAACAAGTGGACGCTGACCGATATTCTGTTCGATGTTGACGCAATCAATGTCGATATCGACCCCGATTCTTTCCGGCTCTTCAATAAGGCAGATCCGACCGCGGTGCGCTCATGCGATATCGTCGATGCAGACGGATCTTCGCTCTTACACGTAGCCTGTTTTGGCATCGATCAGTCGACGGTGCTGTCGTCCATCGATCCTTCTTCGGATGCCACCTTTGTTCTCAGTGCGAACGTTCGAAATACGCAGGTGATTTCTTCAGCCACTTCTTCCCTGCAGGTTTCCCTTAGCAATTTCACCAACGCATCGGTGGATGGCATGGCATCGGGCCTCAACCACATTCACTGGACAGATCTTGATGCCGCTTCGAATACCGGAGGCTTCTTTTGGGTGGAATATCACGAGACAACCGTGCGTGGTACGGTGTACGGTGACAGTGCGAACAATGTTCCTCTTATACCTTTTTCCAACCCCTAACCATGGAAAGGAAGCACAAAATTCGCCTCGCGATCTGCGGGACCACGGCCGTGCTCGTCGTTGCGGCTGCCGCCATCAATCAGTATTTGACGGCGAAGAACGATGTTCCTCTTCCTTTCGGGGAGCAGCGAGGCTCTTCCCTCGCGGGAGATCTCACGAAGATCGGTAAGAGCGACATCGCCGAGGTGTTCAAGGTGACGTTCCCGGAAGGGGTCGACGGAGAAGATCTTGGAGCGGACAGATTGTTCCTTGTGTATACGCCCGAGGATTCACTCCAGGGCGTACCGCTGGATTCCGTTCTGACTCTTGAGGATGGAAGTCACGACGTGAGTTTCTTCGGTTACCAATACTCTTCTCCGCGCGCGGAGCTCGAGCGGGAGCATCGGAACGATGAGCTTCTCAGAGACAGATTCCCGACGCCTCCAGGAAAATTCTTTGCTTCTCACAAGGCTCGTTTCGGCGCAGATCCTGAGTTCGATGCCTTTGCCGAATTCGAGGCGACGAATGAAGTGATCATGCTCCCCACCGACACGGTTGAAGGAGCGACTCTCGAGCCCAATCAGCTCTATCTCATCATCGTGAATGAGCCTTTTGCTCGGATCACCGTTCGGTATGCCGGCGAAGTGATCTGCGGGAACGGCATCGAAGAAGGCCCCGAAGAGTGTGATGACGGCAATGACGTTGATGACGATGACTGTACGAATGCCTGTCAGCTCTACGTCGTGAATCCGTTTGCAACGAGATTGGGCGGCGGTGGGGGTGGAGACGGGGGCGGTGGTGGAGACCCGAATCTTTGCGGAGACAATAAGGTGGACCCGGGAGAGCAGTGTGATAATGGCGAACAGAATGGCTCCGGTAACTGCTCGGCAACTTGCCAGCTTCTTGCTCCTCCGCTTCCGGTTTGCGGCGATGGTGCGGTGAACGATGGTGAAATGTGTGATGATGGCGACGTCGATTCCGGTGACGGATGCAGCGATGTTTGCTCTTTCGAAGAGAAGTTCAGATGTACGGGAGCACCGAGTGTCTGTCTTTCCTACAACGAGTACGTGAAAGTCATTTCGGGCATCAGGGACACGGATAACGCCGATACGAAGTCGCGGAAGGCATTGCTTCTTGTTGTTAATATCTGGGAGGCGCAGGACAAAGAGTACGATTTGGTGAAAAGGTATGACATCAATAATGACGGCGTCATCGATTCTGTCGATTCAGGCCTTGCCGATGAGGAGCTTTCGATTCTTGCTCCGTCTCCGCAATAACGATAGAAAAAGTGAAGAGAACAGGAGGGTGAAATACCCTCCTGTTTTTTTGCGTATTTTCTTCCATTTTCCGCATCTTTCTGCTATAATAATCAGATTATTCCATCATTTTTCTCGCCCGTGAACGATCGAACATTGCATGCTCGGCTTCTCCTGATCACGGCGATCCTGATGTTTCTCAGTGCCGCGTTCTTCGCAATCTCTCCTTCCATCGGATTTCTCCAGACTGTATCTGTCAACGAGCGTGTTCTCACTCTTGCGGACAGCAATCGCGATGGTGTTCTTTCTGTTTCTGAGATGCGAAAGTCCATCTCTGCGATGATCACGGCGATTGCAAGGAACACGCTTTCCTACGATCTGAACGGCAGCGGAAAAACCGACAAGGCGGACCTGAGGGTTCTGATCGGAAGCATTCGATCGTTCCTCTCCGCATCATGCGGAAACGGTATTGTGGAAGCGGTAGAGCAGTGTGATGACGGCAACCAGATTAATAACGACACGTGCACCGGTCTCTGTAAGAACGCAGCGTGCGGCGACGGATACAAGCAGGGGGCAGAGCAGTGCGACGACGGTAATAAGATCGATACCGATTCGTGTCGGAATACCTGCGTCAGCAACAATTGCGGGAACGGTCAGATCGATGCCGGCGAAGAGTGTGACGATGGAAATACGGTTCAGACTGATTCCTGCTCAAACTCCTGTCGCGATGCGATGTGCGGCGATGGCATCAGGCAGGTGAATGAAGTCTGTGACGATGGAAACCAGAGCAACATGGATCGTTGTACCAACGAATGCGTCGCCCCCTTCTGCGGGAATGGCGTGCTTGAGGGAACCGAGCAGTGTGACGATGGCAATCAGGATACGACGGATGCATGCACCTCTCGATGCACGAATGCCGTTTGTGGCGACGGCATCAAGGCCGCAGCCGAGCAGTGTGACGATGCCAACCAGAACAATATCGATGACTCGTGTACCACTTCCTGCAAGGCTCCTGCCTGCGGAGACCAGTACCTCGGGTACTTCGAAGAGTGTGAAGACGGCAATGCGGTTGCAGGCGACGGTTGCGCACCCGCCACCTGCAAGGTCGAAGTCGTGCCTCCGGCAATTCCCGGATTTGTGTGGACGGCCGACAATCCTCCTGCGGAGGACCTCTTCAGTGAGTCACTCGTAGAATTCACGGTCGTACCGGCATTCGGTAAGGTGCTTGTCATTGGCGGCGTGGGAAGTGATGGCATCTCGGATGCGATCTACATGGGAGACGAGCATTATTGGTTTAAGAAAGGCAATCTTCCTCGTCCTCTCTTCAATGCATCTGCGATCGATATCAATGAGACGCTGTGGGTGATCGGCGGTACCTGTGAAGCGAACGATTGCGGAAACCGCACTCAGTACACGAGGGATGCCATCAACTGGATTACCGGCCCCTCTCTCCCGGCGGACGTGACGGCGCAGGACTCAACCGTTTTTTCGTTGAATGGTTTGATCTTCGTGGAAGCCATGACTACGAGCGGCCAGAGGAGAACATACTCTCTGGATTCCGGAGCGACGTCGTGGCAACCGGTCGGCGGATCTTTGAGCGGCAGTGTCGTGACGTTCAGGAACAAAGCATGGATCTTGCATGGACGTTCGATTCTCAGTTCCACTGACGGCATTCATTTCACGAAAGTGTCGACGCTTCCCGTGTCTGTGCATACCAGAAATACGCCGCAGGACATGGGCACACTGCTTGCGGACTACAACAGGTTGATCGTTGTCGGCAATGCGGATGCTCTGTCTCCTGCGAATACGTGCAACAAAATCGTCCTCTCTTCCTACGACGGCGTTCGTTGGTCGAGTGGAGGAACGGCTCTTTGTGCCAAGCCCCTCCGTGACCATCGCACCATCACTAGCGGCGGTCGTGTGTGGCTGATCTCGCCTGTATTCGCTCCATTCTCACAGGCACCGTTCACGTATTCCGCTCGTATTCCGCTCCCGCTTTCTCTCTGCGGAGACGGGTACAGGCAAGCGGATACAGAGCAGTGCGATGACGGCAATACCGATAACGGAGATATGTGTACGACACTCTGCAAGCCTCCCGTCTGCGGCGATGGATTTAAGCAGGGGAGCGAGCAGTGTGACGATGGCAACAAGATCGATACCGATGCCTGCACCTCTCTTTGCAAGAGGCCATTCTGCGGTAACGGCAAGATCGACGGTACGGAAGAGTGTGATGATGCGAACCAGGTCAACACGGACGCCTGCACCATCGCATGCAAACTCCCCGCCTGTCCTGACGGTTATCTGCAGGGAGCCGAGCAGTGTGACGACGGCAACCAAGACAATAACGATGCCTGCACCGGAATCTGTAAGGCGCCGTTCTGCGGCGACGGCTTTAAGCAGCAGAACGAACAGTGCGACGACGGCAACAGAATCGATGCGGATGCATGTCTCAATACGTGCGTCATTCCCGTTTGCGGAAACGGTGCGATCGAAGGGGCTGAGAAATGCGACGACGGTACGGTCGTGAGCGGCGACGGCTGCTCGGCGGTGTGTGCCGTTGAATCCAACTATCATTGCTCCGGTGTGCCAAGCAGCTGCAGATCCGACAGGGATCGCGTGCTGCAGCACGCCGATACGAGTCATGACGGAAGCGTCTCCGAGCGGGAGGCTCTCGTGATGATGCTCGATGCAGCGGAGAGTGTGCAGAGATCTTTCGATACGGTGAAGCATTTCGATCTCAACGAGGACGGAAAAATTTCGCAGGAAGATCTGCAGATCATCGTTTTCCAGCTCAATAGCTTCTTCCCAAATTAACGCGTTCATGACACTCAGACTTTCCCGCAGGCTTCTGACACTTCTCGCTCTCGCAGCCGTGACTGCAGCGATTTTCTTCTTTTCGTCGGGGTCTTTCCGAAACATTCGAGGTTCTCTGTTGCAGGATTACATCCTCTTCACGCTCTTCGATACGAATAATGACAGCAAGCTTTCTGAGACCGAGATGCGCAAAGGCTTTGCGAAAGCGATCCTCGAGATTCCGTTGCAGTACGTGAAGTACGACGTCAACCGTGATAACAAAGTCGATCAGGCGGATATGCAGGACATCATCGACAGCCTGCGTTCGGCACTCCAGAGCGTGTGCGGCAACGGTATCAAAGAATCAGGCGAGCAGTGCGATGCAGGTACGCAGAACGGTGTGCAGTGCAGCGTTGCCCACGCGGGATTGCAGTGCACGTATTGCACAACCGAATGTACGAATAGGAATTACAGCCCGCCTGCAGTCTGTGGAAACGGATATCAGGAGCTGGGGGAAGGTTGTGATGACGGCAACACGGTGTCGCAGGATAACTGCAGCAGCGCATGTGTGATGGAAACTCATTTGGGATGCCAAAATAATTCTTGTGTCCAATTAGAAGGCTTCGGTCCGAATACCTGTTCGAGCAGTGCGCAGTGCGTTGTCGGATGTGGCAATGGTGTGAGGGAGGGAGCAGAGCAGTGTGATGATGGCAACGGGATCAATACGGATACTTGCAACAACTCTTGTCAGACCGCGCAGCTTTCCTGCACCTCGACCAAGCCTTCCTGTGGCCAGGGCGGTACTGCAACATGTTGCGCAAGCAACCAATGGACATGTGCACTCGAGAATAATTGTTCGTGTTATTGCTCAGGCAGCACGTATGTTCGAGGAGTAACGACGTGCCCGACGTACTTCAGTAATCCGTGCGTGCCGCCTCCTCCTGCCGTGTGTGGGAACGGTGCGAAAGAGGGAGTTGAGCAGTGCGATGATGGAAATACAGTGAATGGAGATACGTGTAGTAGCACCTGTACTCTTCCACAGCTTCCGGCCTGCGGACCGATTGTAGAATACAACGTAAAGACGGCGACGAGCGGAGCTTCCGATATCGTTCTCGGACCGGACAATAATCTCTGGTTCACCGAGTATTGGGCCAGAAAAATCGGAAGGATCACTCCAGCCGGTGTTGTCAGTGAGTTTATTTCGCAAGTGCTTCCGTTGCCCAACGACATCACTGTGGGCAAGGATGGCAATCTCTGGTTTACGAATCCGAGCAGGATTGGAAGAGTGACTCAGACCGGTGCAATCAAGTATTTCCCAGTTACTGTGAACAACGATCTCTACGGCATCGCCGGAGGATCGGACGGCAATCTCTGGATCACGAACGGAACACAGGGGGGAGACTCTATCATCAGGATGTCACCGCAGGGAACATTCAGCTATTTCCCCGTTGCAAGCAACAGCATGCCGGTTGCGATCACTTCCGGACCGGACAACAATCTCTGGTTCACGGAACTGAAAGGCAATGCGATCGGACGTCTTTCTCCCGATGGGACTCTGAAAGAAACTCCATTAAAGAGGCCGAGAGACATGACGACGATCTCCGCGCAGAGCGATATCACACCCGGCCCTGACGGCAATATCTGGTTTACAATCCAAGGAAAGAACTCCGTAGGCAGGATCACGACGGCAAGCGTGCCGGTTCCTACGGAATTCGCTCTCGCCTCCGACCGCTATCCGACGAGCATCACAGCCGGTCAGGATGGAAAATTGTGGTTCACACAAGGTGGGCCGAAAAAAATCGGGAAAATCACATCAACGGGTGCGATGACGGAACTTGCTTTGCCACCTGGTGTGACGCCGGACAGCATCACTGCGGGTCCCGGCGGCTACCTGTGGTACACGGATACCACGAGGAACAAGATCGGAAAGATTGCAGCATCCTGCACCGCGGTTCCCTTCTGCGGCAGCGGGATTGTCGACAGCGGCGAAGAGTGTGACGATGGGAATCAGGGCGACTACGACGCTTGTCCGAATAATTGCAAAATTCCAGTGTGCGGCAACGGCGTACGTGAAGGAACGGAAGAATGCGATACGTGGGGCGAGAGCGACGAGTGTTTGGCAACATGTCGTACGCGTGTTCAGACATGCGGGGATGGAGTCACGCAAGCTCCGGAGCAGTGTGACGATGCGAATACGTACAATGATGACAGTTGCTCGAATCAGTGCACAAGACCGGTGTGCGGCGACGGTGTGCGGCAGGGGGATTATGAGCAGTGCGACGACGGCAACAACGATCCCACGGACGATTGCACAGTTTGCAGACAGGCATATTGCGGGGATCGATTCGTCCATCAGGCGTACGAGGAATGTGATTACGGGGATCGGAATGGTCAACCGAATGTCCCCTGCACGACTTCATGTCAATCGACGATCGAGATCATCAATTTCTAAAAGGGAAGCCTAGGAAGATCGTTCATTCTTTTCTTCCAATTTTGGCATATTTCTGCTATAATCAAGAGATTATTTCTTGATGTTCACACACCTATTTCACTCACGGCTTTTCCTCCTCACGCTTGCCGTGGCAGCGGTCACAGGCGTGGTTGTAACACTTTCTCCCGCAACTCGTTTTCTTCGCGGTTCCCTGACGGATGATCGCGTGCTTACGCTCTGCGATACGAATGCGGACGGCATGTTCGAGATCTCTGAAATGCGTCGTTGCATCAGCAGCACGATCACGGCAATCGTACGGAATACTCCCGCTTACGATCTCGATGGAAGCGGTACGGTCAACAGAGCGGATCTGAGGATTCTCATCCAAAGCATTCGCGCATTTCTTTCCGCCGAATGCGGCAATGGTCAGGCGGAAGCAGGGGAGCAGTGTGACGATGGGAACCAGAGCAATGCGGATGCCTGTACGAATGCTTGCACGATGCCTTTTTGTGGGAACAGCGCAGTTGAAGGAACCGAGCAGTGTGACGACGGCAATCAGTTGAATGCCGACGCATGTACCAATGCTTGCAGGATGCTGTCCTGCGGAGACGGTTTTATCCAGAGCACCGAGGAATGTGACGACGGAAACCAGATCAATACGGACGCTTGCACCAACTCATGTAAGAACGCGGTCTGCGGTGATGGTTTCAAGCAGGGCACCGAGCAGTGTGACGACGGTAATCAGGTCAACACGGATGCGTGTCTGAATACATGCATCATCCCTGTGTGTGGAAACGGAATTCTTGAGGGAACTGAACAGTGTGACGACGGAAACCAGATCAATAACGACACCTGCACAGGTCTCTGTAAGAACGCTTCCTGCGGCGACGGTTTCATCCAAGGCGCCGAGCAGTGCGACGACACGAACCAAATCAATACGGATTCCTGCACCAATGTGTGTGCGAACGCCGCTTGCGGCGACGGCTTCAAGCAGGGCACCGAGCAGTGCGATGACGGTAATCAGATCAATGCAGATTCGTGTACGAACATCTGTAAGAACGCCGTGTGCGGTGATGGATTTCAGCAGGGCACCGAGCAGTGTGATGACGGAAATTTGATCAACAACGACACCTGCACGGGGATCTGCAAGCTTGCTTCCTGCGGTGACGGTTTCATCCAAGGCGCCGAGCAGTGTGATGACGGCAATCAAATTTCGACCGACTTCTGCTCCAACAGTTGCAAGGCTCCTCTCTGCGGCGACGGCTTCAAGCAGGGCACCGAGCAGTGTGACGACGGCAACCAGATCGATACCGATACCTGCACGGGTCTTTGCAAAAATGCTGTCTGTGGTGACGGCTTCAGGCAAGGTGCCGAGCAGTGCGATGACGGAAATCAGGTGAATACCGACACGTGCACCACGCTCTGCAAACTTCCCGCCTGCGGCGACGGTTTCAAGCAAGGTGCTGAGCAGTGCGACGACGGCAACACCATGGACAGCGATATCTGCAGTAACGCATGTATCCCAGCTGTTTGCGGTGAAATCACCGAGTACAGCATTGCAACGTCGGGCAGTGGTCCGCATGGCATCGCGAAAGGACCAAACAGTACGCTCTGGTTCACTCAGAAGAATGTGAATAAAGTCGCGAAGAGGGCTCCGGATGGCACCGTGACTGAATACACATTACCTTCAATAAACAATAGCCTTCCGATGGATATAACGGCCGGCTTGGACGGGAATATGTACATCGTCGAATACAGCAGCACATACGGGAATAAAATCGCACGACTGTTCCCGAATGGAGGCTTCGAGGAGGTGCCGATTCCCACGGGAAACAGTCAGCCATTCGGGATTACAACAGGACTCGATGGAAGTATTTGGTTTTCGGAATATGCGGGGAACAAGGTTGGAAAAATTCCCTTTAACGGAGGCGTGCCGCAGGAGTTTGCTATTCCGACACCCGGCAGCACTCCTTCCGGCATTGCAACGGGGCCGACGGGAGATATATGGATAGCCGCACGCGGGGCAAACAGGATTGTGAGGATGTCGCCCTCAGGTATTCCGAGTGAATTTGCTTCACTGCCTGTCGGCAGCATCCCGCAGCGTATTGCGAGAGGACCTGATGGCAACATGTGGTTTACCGAAGCGATCGGAAAGATCGGGAGAGTCAATGCGAATGAAACGATTGATCATTTCGTTATTCCGACATCGGGAAGCAGCCCCATCGCCATCACCGGCGGCCCCGACGGCAACGTGTGGTTCACTGAGCCGGGTGCAAATAAAATCGGGAAAATCACGCCGCAGGGAACCATCACCGAGTTCACGATTCCAACACCGGAGCAGAAGCAGTTGCCAAGCATCACGACAGGACCCGACGGCAATATCTGGTTTACCGAGCCTCTGTCAAACAAGCTTGGGAAGATTCAGGTATGCCCGGGGACCGGTGTCTGCGGCAACGGCATTCGTGAAGGTACGGAACAGTGTGAAGATAAAAATGCGGTCAGTGGCGACGGATGCAGCGCAAGCTGTGCGATCGAAGCGGGTTTCACGTGCACGGGCGTCCCCGTAAGCACATGTTTGCCAACCGTTCCTGTTTGCGGGGATGGTTACAAACAAGGCACGGAAGAGTGTGATGATAAGAACAGGGTGAATGACGACGCATGCAGCAATGTATGCAAGATCGCCGTCTGTGGTGACAGCATCGTGCAACCTGCAACCGAGCAATGTGACGACGGCAACACGGCAAACGGAGACGATTGTTCTTCGTCGTGTCAGTCGACGTTCTCCATTGCAAACTCCTGTACGGATGCGGGCGCGTTCAAGTCGATCGGCACTTCTCCCGCGTTCATCTCTTCTATTCTTTCCTATAACGATTCTGCCTACGCAGTCGGTTTCGTCGCGCAGCCCGATCTGAAGAGCAAGATGTCAGTCTACCGTCATTCGAAAAATGGCACGGGTTCCTTATGGCTCCCCGAGGCCACTCTTGGAGTACCGTCTGTTGGGGCAAGAGCGACGATTCTGAATGCAGGAGGCACGCTCTTTGTCTATAAGCAGAAGGATGCAGGTCAGTGGACGGAAGCGACCAGAGAAGATCTTGTCTTCAGACGCACGGCAAGCGGTCAGTGGGAATCGCTCGGCAGTCCGTGGAAGAGCCCCGATATTCCGCAAATTTCCTCACTCGCTGTGTTGAACGGCGTTCCCTACGTGTCCGTTTCGAACTACGGGTTCGTGTACAGGTATGACGGTAACAAGTCGTGGACACAGCTTGGAACGACTGCGATCACGAACATCGGCAATCTCACGAGTGTGTATGGAAAGCTCTACGCTCTCGGATCATTCCTCGGATACAACGTGGATTTCTCGCAGTCTTGGGTTGGAAGAATCGTTGTGTGGGACGGGGCATCGTGGATGGGAGCGGCATCCATGTGGAGCGTCAAACAGATACAAGCTGACGCAAGCAACCTTCTCATCGTGGGAAGAGAGTCATCGAGCGATTCGACTCCATGGCGCGTCTATCGCGTGCCTTCCGATTCAGCAACCACTGTCGATACCCATATCTATGATGCGATGCAGCCATGGCAGTGGCCGATACTCGGCGTTGTTGATGGCACACTCTTCGGATTTATTGCAAATGCAGGCACTCTCCATGTCTATCCGTCTTTCGGTCAGGGCTGGAAGAACATCGGTACATTTTCCTATTCCGATATCGTGAGTACGCCGAATGGCTCGATTTCCTTTGACCTGCAGGATGGCTTGGTGATCCTCAAGACGAATCTCACGTGCAAGAAAGTCAGTGTACCGACACTGCTGATTACGTGCGGCAATGGCTTGAAGCAGGGTGCGGAGGAGTGTGACGACGGCAATCAGGTCGATCAGGATTTTTGCAGGAACAGCTGCGTGCTCGCTCGTTGCGGCGACAGCATCGTGCAGGGTGCGGAGCAGTGTGACGCGGGAGGCAATACTGCGACGTGCACGAACACGTGTCAAAATCGTCCCGCTGCCTGCGGCGACGGATATCAGCAGGGAATCGAACAGTGTGATGATGGCAATCTTGCGAATGGCGACGGCTGCACGAGTACTTGTACCACCGTTTGCGGAGACGGCATCAAGAAGGGAATTGAGCAGTGTGATGACGGGGACAGCAACGATGCCAACGGATGCAAAAATAATTGCCGTTTGCCCCCTCCGCCTCCACTCATCTGCAGGAGAATTTCCTGTACACAATTCGCCTCTCACTCTGGTGTTGGATACCATCAGCTGAGTTACCTTGGTCTCAGTAACGGCACGCCGTACTACGCAGGGTGTAATTTGTACGGAACGAAGTATCTCATTCATGGCCTGACAGGTCAGATCACGACAAACGGAACGTGTCCTCAGAGCAATGTGCTTACGGGAAGTCCTGTCGACGGCGCTCTTGCAACACAGATCTCCGGAATGCTCGGCAAGAGCCTCACTCAACCCCCGACGATTGTGACATCCCCAACGCTTGGCAGTTATTTTGCGGCCATCAACGGTCATAACAGTAAGGTCACCATTGGCGGCGCAGGTTTTTCATTCCAAGCTCAGTCCTGCGGTGTCGAGGAGTACAGCTGCGATTGCGCGGCCCCTGATCTGGTGGATCCGCGATATTGTTATCAGAAAGCAAGTGGCAGCGGATATACTCCCGTCTGTGGTGATGGAAGTATCGAAGGCACGGAGCAGTGTGACGATCGGAATACGAGTGCCGGCGATGGCTGCAGTTCGGCGTGTACGATCGAGGCTGCGCCGGCGGCTTCGTGCGGAGCAGCAGGATCCCCCGTTATCTGCAACAATAGTTCAAATCCCTGCAAGCAGAGCGGTTTCACCGTTCCGATGTGCAAGAGTTTCGGTTCAACGAATCCCGTGGTAATGCCGATCTGCTGTGGTACGAGCACCTACAGTGCGACGGGATGCATCCCGGCAGACTGCCGCTAAAGTGACGGTTTCTTCGTGTGCCACAGGGTCGCGTTCTGGTACGCGTACGCGGCACTGAGGATCCCTGCTTCCCCCCACTGCGGTCCCATCATCTGGAGCCCTATTGGAAGCCCCTCTTTACTGTATCCGCATGGCACCGAAAGTGCGGGAATCCCCGCCATCACCGCGCCGTCCATGAAGATGTCTTCCAGATACATCGCAACAGGATCATTCGCGTGCGCACCGACCTTGAAAGCCGGAGTCGGTGCGACCGGGGAAAGAATGACATCGAAATGTTTGAATGCTTCCGTGAAATCTTTTGCGATCAATGTTCTTACTTTCTGTGCCTTCAGATAATACGCATCGTAGTAGCCCGCCGAGAGCGCGTACGTTCCGATCATGATGCGACGCTTCACTTCCGCACCGAATCCCTCGCTTCGCGCACGATGATAGTAGTCGACAAGGTCTTTCGGTTTGTCCTTCGGACCGTGACCGAAGCGGATCCCGTCGTAGCGCGCCATGTTCGAGCTCACTTCGCACGGGCAGAGCACGTAGTACGTGGCGAGCGCGTACTTCGTATGCGGCAAGCTCATCTCTTTCACCGTTGCTCCGAGAGAGATGCAAACCTCGGCCGCCTCTCTTACAGCGCGTTCCGTATCATCGTCCATGCCGTCGATGAAGTATTCCTTGGGGAGCCCAATAGACAGGCCTTTCATATCTTTCTTTAAGAGCTTCCGGTAGGGCTCTACCGGTTTATCGGATGTTGTTCCGTCCATGGGGTCCTTGCCTGCGATTGCTTCAAGCACGATGGCAAGATCTTCGATCGACTTGCACATCGGTCCGATGGTATCGAGTGAGCTCGCCATGCTCATCACTCAGTATCTGCTGTTCCTGCCGTAGGTGCAGCGAATACCGCTGATGCCGCAGAAACTTGCAGGCTGCCTGATCGATCCGCCGGTATCCGTGCCGAGTGCAAAAAGCGCTTCGTCTGCGGCAACGGCCGCTGCCGATCCTCCGGAAGATCCTCCGGCAACTCGCGATGTATCCCACGGATTTCTCGTGACGCCGTAGCAGGAAGTTTCGGTGGATCCTCCCATCGTGAATTCATCGGTGTTCGTCTTCCCAAGACTGATCGCTCCGGCATCTTTCAGTCGTTTCGTCGTCGTGGAATCGAACGGAGGAACGTAGTCTTTCTTTCGAAGCATGTTCGAGCAGGCAGTCGTCGGAATCCCGGCTTCGCAGTAGACGTCTTTGGCAAGATAGGGGATGCCGGCGAGTGCGGAATTCCACTGTGCGGCAGCATCTGCTTTCTTCGCTTCCTCTAGGGCTCGATCGAAATTCCGATGGACGACCGCGTTCAGTTTTTTATCAACCGATTCAATACGTTCAATGCAGGATTTTGTCAGTTCAACCGAAGTGATCTCTCCCTTCTTCAGTTTTTCATGAGCCTGCGAGATGGTGAGCGAGGAAAGCATATTCATCCGTGTGCGTGTGGGGCTTGGATTTGGTGTTCAACGATCGGGAGAGGTGATGTGCCGAGCAGATCGTCGGGTCGTGAATTGCTTGGTTGCACGATGTCCTCTCTCCATGCATTCGTCAGTCCCGTTATCTGCGAAGTCGGCTCGGTATTCGATGTATCCACTTCTCCGAGCATGTCGACGTACGCAAGAATGGAGGAAAGTTCTTTTGTCATTTTGTCTACTTCTTCTGACGTTAGAGTGAGCCGTGCAAGCTTTGCGATGTGCAGTACCTGTTCTTTGGTGAGGGCAGTCATTGCGATAAATGTAGAATGTAGAATGTAGAATGTACAATAGAAAATGATGAATCTCTCCCGTCTCTCCGGCCGCAAAGTTTGTGAGCGTGTTAAAACCAAAGGCATGCTTTGGAAGGGGAAACACATGCAGGCTCGGATCATTTTCGGTCTTCCAAGGAATTTGCCCGAGAGTACGCCCCCCTGCCTTCTCGTCGGTATTCTTACCTCGACGAGGCTCGATAAATCAGCCGTCAAACGCAATCGTATGCGTCGCCGATGTCGAGAGGCTCTTCGCATAAGCTTGAAAGATGCTTGCATGGGAGAAAAATCGCGCGAAGCAGCGGGTCTCGCGGGCCCCGCTGCTGGAGCGCTCCAAATGAGGAAGGGTGGGTCCAAGGGAGGGACACCAGTGGTGGCCCTCCCTCGAATTGCCCAGTTGCTGATCCTCCCCCGTTCCTCTAGCCTGTCTGCGCCGTTTGGCGAGATTCTTGCCGACGCCGCACTCCTTCTCTCTTTCCTCTCCGCACGTGGCTGATCAAAAGTCCAAGAAATCCATTCTCGAATTCATCGT
>SXGU01165890.1_pt1 | contig 19280 bp, 15 predicted proteins | sample 3174531 | NCBI WGS metagenome assembly SXGU01 (sample SAMN11356863, study PRJNA531348) | freshwater metagenome | isolation source: freshwater sample F1-140 | place: China: Fuxian Lake, Yuxi | collected 2017-12-25 | reverse complement strand
GGTGTCTGTCTGGGAAGCCGCCATGGCGGAGGCGCAAGCAATTGTTCGGCGTGTTCGTGCGGGTGCGAATTTCGCGGAAATCGCCCGCATGGTGTCTTCCGATCCCAGTTCCGCGCAGGGTGGAGACATGGGCTACGTTCATCTTGGAATGCTTCCTGAGGTTGTCCAGACTGCATTAGCCTCGTTCAAGCTTGGCGAAGTCGGGGAGCCTGTACGTGTTCTTGAGGGGGTCGGCGTATTCCGTGTGGATGAGCGCATGCCGGCAAAACTTCGTGCGTTTGATGAGGTGAGGGAACGGGCGCAACAACTTGCCCTGCGCGACAAGAAGGATCAAACGTGGAAAGAATTCCTGGCATCGTTGCGTTCGAAGGCCGACATTTTCATTTCCGAGGGACGTCCAACAGGAGCGAAGTCTTCCAACTAAGGGCTGAGAAGGGTTGCGCGGAGTTTGCTTAGCCAATTGGCAGCATTGGTAACGGTTCAGCATAGTGAGGAAACTTCAGCGGCGAAAGCGTCAACAACTTCCCAGCAAAGTGCTACTGAGTTTGCTGAGTGGGGTTTTCTGCACGGGCGGCGTTTGGGCTCAAGATCGCGCGGCGCCAAGTTCAAGTGTCGGTGAAAGGGCGCTAGTCGTGCCCGGAACGCTTTCATCAGCATTGCCGGGTGATCCTGCCATCCTATCGCTGCGGCTCAGCTACCGGATCGCGTCTGCCAGGGAAAGAGCGCCAGGTGTTGGCAAGTCGAGGTCGGCTACAAGGGCTCGTGTAGTCGAGCCGCTTTTGAAGATTACCTATGCGTTTGGTGAAATTCGGACCGTGCCCTTGGGGACGTCGCGCTCAAATGCAGGGCAGCTAGCGGGTTCAGGAGATGGCTCAGTAGTCTTGGCTCAGGTTCCAAGCGCCGGCGGTACGAGCGGTCGATCCACAGAGCCCCCATCAAGTGGCGAGGAAGTGCCTGCCGCCCCAGATGCTCCAGAGCAACCGGTGCCTTTCGATCCCCGTCCAGCAACAGTTCAGCGCAGAGTCGGGGGGAGCGAAAAGCCTGGTGCCGCCGCGGCTGATTCTCCGGTTGTCGGCTTACCCGAGATTGGCGGCAGTGACTGGGTTCTAGCTCCTGTTCGATGGGGGGGGAATACGCTTTCCAGTCTCAACTTTACGCAGGGTCCGGGCACCAGCTTTCTGAACGATGCAAATACCGGTTCGTTTTACGCGTCGAGCTATGTAGTGGCCCCCTATGTTGCACAATGGAACGGCTCGTTAAACTTCAACTTGGGAAAGTCGAGCTACTCATCGTCGGCCGGGTCCAATGTCAAGAGCCGCAGCAGTGGTCTTGGTTATGGATTTGGGGCCGACATACTCCCCCAAAGTCGATATCCGCTGAGTGTCAATTTTTCACAAGGACAAGCCGAGACTCGTGCATTCGATTTGGGCCAGAAGACCACCTATAACAACATCCAAGTGCGCCAACAGTACCGGCCAGAAGAGGGGCGGGAGCGCTATGGAGCTTCTTTTACTCGCAATAGCTTCGATTCCGCGACCGGAAAAAGCGCGGTCATGTCGCTATTGGGGGATTTTTCGACAGGTGCCGAGTTTGACTTCGATCACCTTCTGGAGGGACGGCACACCATTGCTGCCAATGTTGGATATACCTCGTCCGACGCCGCTGCCACCTCCGAGAATTCTCGCAGTATCACCAGCAAAGCCAGTCACGGTTGGTGGGTCCATGAAGACCTGAGCATCAATAGTTCTCTGGAATTCACCAGAAATGAACGTGTCGCTGCATCGGGAAATACGACCCTCGACAACAAGTCCAACCTTCTTCTGGGAACGACAAGTTTTTCCTGGCGGCCTTTCGAAGACTACCCCCTTACATTGACGGGCGGCGGGAACCTCATCAATACTCAGGTGACCAGCGCTGGCGTCAGCAGCACTTTGCTCAATCTTGGCGGAAACGTGAACGGCACCTACCGTTTCAATCAGAACCTGTCGGCGTCGGGAGGGGTGTCTGCTGGTTTGGTTAGCTCGTCAATGGGAACCCGTTCGCTGATCAATTCGCAGTCCGGAGGGGTAGCGTATTCCGGAGATCCGTTGTTGGTGATGGGGTTCAACTATGGATGGAACGTTGGTGCTGCCGCGTCCAGGACGTCATCGAGCAATGGAGGCGGATTTTTTGGGACTAGCCTCAGCGCCGGGCACAGCCTGATGCGCAACCTGTCGATCGTCGAAGGGCAGAGCGTAAACCTAACCGCCAACCAGAGCATTTCGCGTTCCACCACAGAGCAGGGGCCATCGTCGTCTTTGTCGAACTCGCTTGCAGCTGCTTGGTCGACGAGCCTGAGCGAATCATTGCGCGGGAACTTGAGTGCTTCATTCTCCGATTCTCTCTCGAACGGGCAGGTCGGCGCGACACATTTTCAGTCCGCCAATATGGCCGGAGGTGGTGCGTACCAGTTCTCACGATTCTCCAGTCTGAATCTGAATGCCAACATTTCCTGGAGCCGAACAATATCTGGTTTCGCGGGAACCCAAACCTTAAACGGGATCGTTATCGATAATTCCGCACCAAGCATCATTGGCAACTTCACGTTGGGGTACACCCACCGCAATCTTTTTTCAGTACCGCGCCTTAACTACGTTGGCAATCTGATGTACATCAACAATTTCTCGAATCAGCGTATTGAGGGGGGGCTACAGGATCAAACGCCTCGTCAACAGAGCGTTTCCTTGCAACATCTATTCGATTACCGACTTGGCAAGCTCGCCTTCAATTTGCGAGTATCGACCATCGACCAAGCTGGCAGGAAATCTGCTTCCATATTCGGTTCGATCAGTCGCGACTTTGACGGAGTATTTACCGGGCGCTGGTAAGATTCCGCTCGCCCAACATAGAGACAATAGTGAAAAAGGACAAAATAATGTTCGATCGATTCCCATGGCGCAGGCTGCTTCTTAGCCTGTTGGTGCTGGTTGCAGTAGCGACCATCGATATAGATGATGCCCGAGCGGAGTACGGTGACGTTGTGATCAACAACTACTCGGACGCCGCAGGGATGCGCCCGGCGATCTTCCCGCACTGGTTTCATCGGGTTCGGTTTCGCTGCAAGGTCTGCCATGCTGATCTCGGTTTCAAGTTCAAGGCCGGCGGCAATGAGATCAACATGGTCAAAATCATCGATGGTCAATTCTGCGGTGCATGCCATAACGGCGAAATCGCGTGGTCGGTAGAGAACTGCAACTTGTGCCATTCCGCGAAACCCGGAACTCCGACCCAGGTCCATGAGAGCACCGTGCAGAAACTTGCTCCCGCAGCGTTGCAGAAGAAATGAGGGCAGCCGTCATGATCAAACAAGTACTCATAATCTCCTGGTTGGCGTCCACTGCGCTTGTTTCTAATATGGTGGTGGCTGCCGACAGCGGCAAGGAAGTCTACGACAAGACTTGCGTAACCTGCCATGCCACTGGAATTGCCGGTGCGCCGAAGCTTGGCAGCGCCGCGGACTGGCAACCCCGTATTGCTGGGGGAACGGCCAAGCTATACATCAGCGCGCTCAAGGGTACGCCCAAGGGCATGCCGGCCAAGGGCGGAAACCTTGCACTTGCCGACAATAGCGTCAAGGCCGCTGTGGATTACATGATTGCATCAGCCAAAACTGCTGCTGCGGCGAAACCAGCCCCGGCGGCCACTGCTTCTGCACCCGCAGCGGCGCCAGCAGAGGCTGCTGTGCCACCCGCTCCCGCGGCATCTATCGCCCCCGTCCCCGATCCTTCGGCGAATACGTCGGGAGCGTCCGCTGCCGACATCAATTCTTTCAATCGATTGCTAAAGCCGGTCGGAAAGCGCAATCCCCCACCTGCAGAGGACGGGATTCACGATCCCGCCAACGATGGAACACTTGCCTTGATGCCGCCACTGTCGGCATATGGGCCATTGCCCAAGAGCCTCGCAGGGAATCGCGTGAATTGGGTCAAGGCAATTGACGATAAAAAGATCAACCCTCGCTGGGACAGGCAAGATGACAAGGCAACCCCCGTTGTCATAGATCTCAACATTGTTCGCGAAGTAAAGGGTTCGATGCCCGATGTTGTCTATCCGCACAAACAGCATACTGAGTGGCTAGACTGCTCGAACTGTCATCCGGCGATTTTCAACCCGCAAAAAGGCTCTAATGCGATCAGCATGGCAGCCATCCTGCTGGGGGAGAAGTGTGGCGTTTGCCACGGCAAGGTCGCATTTCCTGTTTCCGAATGCCGCTTGTGCCATTCTAAAAAGAAGGAAGCCCGGCCAGCGGCACAGGCGGCCGCAAAACAATAAGGGAGCTGACATGAAAAAATCGATCACGTTCTTTCTCGGCCTAATGACCACCGGATTGGTAATGGGACAGGCCGCTCCGTCGGTGCCGCCGCAGGAGAGCGCCGCGTCACGCCTTGCCGGCAACAAGATCGACAAGAATCAGTTGTCGTCCAATTTGGATTCGGTAGGCAAACTGCTTGAAAGTTCGTCTGCAGCCCGTCAGATCGAGTCAAGCAAGGCGCCCGCTGCCCTTCAGCGCCGTGACCGGGCGAAGGAACTTTATCAGGGTGCCCGTGCCGCGCTCGATCAGGGAAACCTCGAAAAGGCATCTTCGATGCTGGCGGAAGCACGGTCCGTGTTTTTTGACGCCGTGCGGTTTGCTGCGCCGGAAGAAGTCACCGCGAAGAAGTTAGAGAATGATTATTTGATGCGCTTGGAGAGCGTTCAGGCCTTACTCGGCGCCTATAAGCGTATATCGACCGAGAAATCTGCCAAAGGAGTGGCCGATACGGTGGCGCAAATCGAAAAGTCGCTCGTAGAGGCCGCTAAATTGGCCAAAGAGGGGAAGCACAAGGAGGGACGGGCTGAACTTGACCGGGGGTATCTCGTTGCCAAGGCAGGGCTAACCACGCTCCGGAGCGGAGACACTTTGGTCCGGTCGCTGAATTTCGCCAATAAGGAAGAGGAGTTCCACTACGAGATTGACCGGAACAATACCCATCAAATGCTGGTCAAAGTGCTTGTCGATGAACAGAAGACATCAGGGGAAATGATTCGAAACTTCCTATCAAAGGCCCATGAGTTGCGTCTGAAGGCGGATGGCGCGGCGGCGCAGAAGAACTATGATCAAGCGGTAGGCTTGCTCGAGGAATCGACCACGGAACTTGTGCGTGCTATCCGGAATGCGGGAATCTATATCCCCGGCTAGGAAATCTCGCAGGCGGTGGATAGCCGCCTTGGCCTTTCTGGCTAGCGCAGCCGTCTTCGGCGATGACTGGATGCCCTTGCGCAAGGACGGTATCCACGATCCGCGTGGTCCGGCCATGAAGGTTCTTCAGGAGCCGGCGGATGCACTCTCCAAGCTGACTCCGGATACCGCCGGAAACATGGTTCGCTGGGTTCAATCTCTTGAAAAGGGAGAAATCAATCCTCGCGCCAATTTGAAACCTGACACCACGATCCGTTTGTACGATTCTGATGTGCTGTTGAACCTCAAGGGCGGCATGCCTATTGTTCGCTTCCCGCACCGGCAGCATACGCTCTGGCTCGATTGTACGAACTGTCACGACCACCTTTTCAAGGCCGAGGCCGGCGCGACCAAGTTTTCAATGCTGAAAATCCTCGAGGGTGAGCAGTGTGGCGTCTGTCATGGTGCAGTGTCTTTCCCGCTGACGGAATGCTTTCGTTGTCACAGTGTTTCTAGGCCGGGCGAACGGACACCGAAGCCGACGCTGCCGATAGCGATTCCCGCTGGGGCGGTGCCGCCGAAGTGATCTGGAAGCGCTTTTTCGCCTTGGCGATCACCGTTGTCGCTGCAGTTTTCTGTGTCGTGCCTCAAGCCTCGGCGGAGTATGCGGATGTGGTGCTGAACCGCCGCTCGGAGCGGGAGGGCATGCGCCCGGTGATCTTTCCTCACTGGTTCCACCGCATCCGATTTCGATGCAAGGTTTGCCACGCAGAGCTCGGATTCAAAATGCGTGTCGGCAGCAACGACTTCAAAATGTCGGATATCGTCGAAGGCCGATTCTGCGGTGCCTGCCACAATGGTGATGTCGCTTGGGCGCCCGACCAGTGCGACAATTGCCACTCCGGCAAACGCGGACTCCCTACAGGTATATATGGTGGCCATGAAACCGGCGGTCCAGGTCGTTGGTAGCAGGCGTCGGGCCTTGTGCAAAGGCCTGGCGCTTGCGGCTGGGGTCGCCTTGGGTGCCTGCGGTGGCAGCGTGCCTGCCGTGCCTCCCCGCGGTGAGCGCCGTGATTCATGGCTTGATCTGGCGTTTTCAATCAGCGGCGGCCGCCTGACAAACCGGATCGACCCAACTGGCATGCCAATGCCGGGGGGCAATGAGACACAGCTTCCTTTCCTTTTTCCCGTCGCGGTCGTTGCCAGCCTGGGCGCGTTATTTGTCGCCGATGCTGGCTACGGAAAGCTGTTTCGCTATCAGCAGGCGGGGGGGCTGATGGCCGCAGTTCCGGGGATACGCATCAACGCGAGCTGCCGTGTACGTGTCGGGCCGACTGGTGAGATTTATGTTCTGGATGGTGCTTTGGGCAATATCCGGCGCTATTCGCTGCTGGGGCAGCCGGTTTCGCCTCTGCAATCGCGCCTGCCGATGAGTCACTATGCCGATTTTGATGTTGACCCGCGCAGCGGACGCGTGTTTGCCTTAGATGCATTGACCTTGCTGCTTGACCAGATCGAACCGGTTGGGCAGGTCGCCATGGCCTATTCCCAAGCTTTGGCTGCCGGCCCCCTGGCTTTGGATGGCGGTATGCTTTATACGGCCGATTTGCGATGTCGCTGCGTCAACGAGTGGCGCGATCGGGGCATCTATCGCGAACTTGCGAAGGGACTGATCGATCAACCCAAGGCGCTGGTCGCATCCCGTGGCGAGATCTATGCGCTTGACGGTGCGGATCGCAGCATCTCCAGGGTCTCCGACGTCGGCCTGGAAAAACTGCTGCCCATGGCACTGGGACTGGTTGCACCTGAACAATTTTCGGTATCTGATGGCATGATGTATGTGGCTGACGGTGTCGGGCGCACTGTTGCCGCTTTCCGCATCCGGCCCCGCGCGAAATGACGAAAATCGGAAACCTGTTTGCCGGATTGTGTCTGCTAGCTATTCTGGCCGGATGTGCCAGCAATGAGCGCAAGGCTAGCTTCTCACTGGATGTTGATGGCGTCCAGTCCGCCCGCCTGATGTTTCCCCCGGAGTCGGAAGGGGTGGTTCCGAGGTACGTGTATCTCGGCCACCTCTACGGCGAGCGCAACTTCAAGGATTCGGAGCCCGAAAGCGAAGGCGTCTTGCGCATGATCGGCAAGGCGCTTGAGATCATCAAAGGGGACGCTCCACCCCAGGAATTATTCCGCCCCCAATCGGGCGTCATCGATGAGCTTGGGCGAATACTCGTGGCGGACCGGGGGCTGGCCGCGGTGGTGGTGTTCAACCAGAGGGAAGGCAACCTGCAGCTCTGGCAACAAGCGGTCGGCTCACGTAGCTTTGTAAGTCCGGTCGGCATCGCTCTTGGCCCGGATGGCAGCGTACTCGTTAGCGACAGCGAACTGGCACTGATATCGCGACTTGATATGCGCGGCAACGTAATTGCGACGGTGGGGCAGGGCCATCTCACCAGACCGACTGGTGTGGCGTATGAGGTTTCAAGCGGACGGGTTTTCGTTGTCGATACTGCGGATCACCAGATCAAGGTCTTCAATTTGAAAGGTGATTTGCTGGATGTATGGGGCGAAAGGGGCGATGGCCCCGGTGAATTCAACTTTCCGACTTATATTGCAGTAGCCAAGGGAAAGCTCTACGTTGCCGATACGATAAATGCCCGGGTGCAGGTGATTTCTTCGGATACAGGCAGGCATCTTGCTTCGATAGGTAAGTTGGGGATCTACGTCGGGAACATGGTCCGTCCAAAGGGTGTGTCGGTGGATGGAGAGGGAAATATCTATGTGGTCGAATCGTTTCACGATCACCTGCTCATCTATAACAGCAGAGGCGAATTCCTGATGTCGATTGGCGGCGTCGGCAGTGCGCCGGGGCAATTTCACCTTCCTGCCGGCGTCTGGGTCGACGCCCGCAATCGGGTTTTTGTCGCCGATACCCTCAATAGCCGGGTATCCGTGTTCCAGTTTCTGGGTGGGGGTTCAGAGAGTGAGTAGCATGTTGCAGCGCGTATTCTTTCTGATCACTGTAGTGGTGATGTCCATACCAGCCGCGCATGCGGCGCGGCAGTCGGACGTCAAGAACACCAAGCACAATCTCTCGATCAGCGGGGCGATAGGCAACACCAAGTCGAGCAACGAAACCGAGATTTGTGTCTTTTGCCACACGCCCCACGGTGCAAATTCGACTGCGGTTGCGCCTCTCTGGAACCGCAAGGTGGGAGGTGCTTCCAACACGTCGACAACCTATGCGGCGACCTATACGCCCTATAACAGCGAATCGTTGGATGCACGCATGGCATCGGTGCAAAGCGGATGGACTGGGCAGCCCCTGGGCAGTTCCAAACTGTGCCTGTCGTGCCACGATGGCACCATTGCGCTTGGCAATGTGATCAATGCGCCCGGCTCCGGTTTGGGGAGCGCCATTGAAGTCGGTGGATCACCGGCGACGACCATGCCGGCAGGAACCGAGGGCTACACCCGCAACCTGGGGCAGAACCTCGCCAATGACCATCCGATATCGATTACATACACAGCGACGCTTGCCAACCAAGATGGGGAATTGCGCGCTCCCGCGTCGATGCCTATGGTTAATTCAAACCATCCTCTGGTGGGAGTTCGGTCCGCAGGCCAAGGCAGCGGCATCAGTAATCTGGCGCGAACGGGTGGAGTTGGCTCAACGCGCCCGGTCTTGCCTTTGGAGGTTACGACCGGCGGTGGCGGTGGTACTGGGCAGGTGCAATGCACTACATGTCATGACCCGCACATTCGCGAAACGGGTCTGACGAATGACACGACCGATGCGGCGAACGTCAACCTCGAACGCAACATCAAATTTCTGCGTCGGAACCGTTTCCAGATGGGGACGGCCAGCGATACCTATAGTGATTCAAATGACATCATCTGCTTGGCATGCCACCAGAAGGGGCACGACGGGACCGGTGCAAATTCCTTCAGCTGGGCGTATTCATCGCATGCCAACTCGGCGATTGCCACTCAAACTTACAAATCAGGGGCAGCCGACACGCGGCAGTTCCCGCAGAACATGCCGGTCTGGAAGGTGGCCTGCCTGAATTGCCACGATACCCATACGATGACCGGTGCAAGACGCTTGACGCGCCAAGGCGCTACAGGTGGAGTTTCGGCGCTGGAGGAAACCTGCTATCAGTGCCACCGACCACTGGCGACATCGATTCTCAACAACGTTGATACCGTACCTGACGTGTACTCCGATTTTCAGCTCGGCTTCAGAATGCCGATTGAAAATCCCGCCGAGGTGCACGATATCGGCGGCGCGAACGCAACGGATTGCCCGGGCGGCGTCAACAAGTGCGGCGCCGACGGCGTCGAACGCCAGTCGCTGCTCAATAATCGGCACGTGGAATGCCCGGACTGCCACAATCCGCACCGGGTGGTGCGCCTGCACCGGTTTGACGGCAAGGTCAGTACTTCGGGAGCATTTACTGCAGGGATCAATCCGGCGGCTGCGCAGGATGACAAGGAGGGTACGCATTTCCACAAGGACATTAGCGGCTACACCCATAGCAATGTCGCCTCGGGCGTTCTGCGTGGCACCTGGGGTGTCGAGCCTGACTACTCATACTCAAACAGTTCCAAGTTCAATACTGCCGTTCCGCAAAGCAGCTATTCCGTCCGCAGGGGAGATCCCGGGAACAGTTCGCTAACCGCCTTAGAGGCAACGACGTATCCTGACAGCAAGACCTTTGTCACTCGCGAATACCAGGTTTGCCTGAAGTGTCATTCTTCGTATGCCTACGGGGCGACGCCGCCTACTGTTGGCAAGTCGATAGGGCAGAACAATTTGGCGCAATACACCGATCAAGCCCGCGAGTTTCATGCGCCTACGGCCCACCAGGCCAATGCAACTCCGTTCGGCGCGGCCGCAGGAGCAAATGCGGCATTTGATGCGGGCAATCGCCGTTCCTGGCATCCCGTGATGCGGCCGACGCTTAGGACACCGAGCCTGCGTGGCAACATTGATCCGACAAAAGCATTCAATTTGCCATGGAGCAACGATGTCGGCAATCAGACCATGTATTGCTCGGACTGCCATGGTTCCGGGGTTTCCTCAGGATCGTCGGTGGTACCGACGGGTACCGCCGCGGGGGCGGGGGCCTCGGACGGCACGGGTAGCCCGTGGGGGCCGCACGGGTCGGCGAATCCTTTTATTCTGAAAGGCACATGGACCAACGAGTCCGGATCAGGCGATGCGGCGACGCTGGTATGCCTGAAATGCCACACATCCGCGACCTACACGAGCTCCTCTGATCAAGGTAACGACAGTTCCGGATTCTGCTGCGACAACAAGGGGAATTTGCACAACTACCATCGCAACAAGATCGGAAGGATCGAGTGCACCTGGTGCCACGTAGCCGTGCCCCATGGATGGAAAAACAAGGCTTTGCTGGTGAACCTCAATGACGTCGGCCCGGAGGCTGACCCGACGAATTGCCCCAATGGCGGATGCGAGGTCCGAATGGGGACTGGCAGTACCAGGGTTAACGGCGACTACTACACCATGCCGCCATACTACCTTGAAGCAAAAAACAAAATCCGTACCTTTGCCAATAGCGGTAGCTGGGTCAAGGCCAGTTGCGGATCCAACAGTATGGCCACGACAATACCCCCGACCAACAATCCCGCAAAAACCACGAACTCGACGAATACCGGACTTGACTGGATGAAGCAAACTGACGGTGGCGTCTGCTTCACCACACCTCCTTGATGGTTTCGCCTCTGGCGGGGCTTGACATCCGGTGTTGAAAATCTTTGCGTCCTTGCGGGTGACATTGATCAGCCTAGCGGCGTTGGTCGGTGTCTCGTGGTGGAGTTATGGGGCGCCGGCTGGTAGCGAGGCGGGAGTGGAATGGCCGTTGGTAGCCACCCTCGCAGTGCTTTCCCTGAACCTGCTGGCAGCCATTGCGGTCAATCGGGCATTTCGCGCCCAACTGCCGCTGCTGATCTTCCACCTTGCATTGCTGGCGCTGGTGATACTCGTTTTGGCGTCGCGGCTGACGTACCTGCAAGGGGTCACCGAGGTGGCGACGGGAACCGCGTTCAATGGCCTCACGTCGCGCCAGGCCGGCCCCTTGCACTTCGGGGCCATCGACAAGGTGGATTTCAGCAGTCTCGGGTTCACGATTACCTATCTTCCGGGATTGAAGCGCGACAAGACGCTCAATCGGGCTCAGGTTCGGACCGAGGGTGGATTGACCCGGGTGGTCGAGTTCGGCGACCAGGAGCCTTTGATCGTGAACGGCTATCGGTTCTATACCTCTGGGAACAAGGGATTTTCGGCCATCCTTCGCTGGGTGCCGGAGCAGGGGGGCGAGCAGGTCGGGACCGTTAACTTCCCGGGTTACCCGCTTTATGCCGCTAAGCAGACCAGCGTGTGGCGCATCGGGCCTCAGGAAATTCAACTGACGCTTAACCTTCAGGAGTTGCTGATCGATACAGCCCGGAAGGATGAATTCCGCATGCCCAAACGGCATTCCATCACCGCTGATCTGGGTTGGCGAGCGGTGACGCTTGAAACCGGACAATCGTTCCGGCTTCCCGGAGGCGAGTTGTCCTACCTTGGACTAACCACATGGATGGGCTATTCCGTGTTCTACGATTGGACCATGCCCTGGTTGCTCGCAGCCTGCACGCTGTCGGTTCTGGCGCTGGGATGGCACTTCTGGTCGAAGTTCTCGGTGCGGCCCTGGCAGGCTGAATAGCAATTTTCGCTGACTCGGGCGCCGTGGGACCAACGCCGACTCTTGCAACTGACCAGGATTCCCGGGGCCTCGTCAGGACCGGGCGTGAGCCAGAAGAAGTCGGTACAGCAACGGAACCTCTGCCGGAAAGCTCAAAGGACCATGTCGATCCCACAGATCGCGAGCCATCGGCTTCCTTCCCGATGCTACCAGCCCAAGTAGACCGGTTGCGAGCAGGTACTTGCGTCGGGCCGGCGATAGGTCGCGCTGAGCCGCAAGCAGGCGCTGGGAAAACAGTGCCATACCCGACGCATCGCGCTGGCCGACCGCGAGCACCAGATTCGCCCAATCGCGGTCCGATTCCGTAAGGTCTGCGAAGCAGGGCATGCGCGATAGCAATGGCGAAACAGTCGCTGCGTCGCTGCGATCCAGGAACGGTATCAGTTGAAGCGCGAACTCGAGGACTGCATAGACGTGGTCTCCACCCGGTGGCACTTGGCAAGCCTGGATCAATGCGGCGGCGCGCGCGGGGAAGTCTCCCGCACTGGCATCTCCTGGTACAGATTGGCCGGGGTTACTGCCTTCGAGCCGGTCTTTGAGATACTCGGCGAAGGCGGCGGGAAGTGGTCGGCCGAAGTTACGTGAATTTGAATACGCTTTCGGATCCTCGGGGCGTCGGACTATCGGGTCATTGGCCGCAAGCATATCCAAGAGTGGTAGTGGCTCGAAGGGCAGCAATGAGAGCTTGAAGGCGTTTGCACCTAGGAAGCGGGCTCGGTTTGCGTTCTGGTCGAGTACCGGAAAGTAGTCCGAGTTCGCAGGAATGTCTTGGGAGTCGAGCAAGGGGCGCAACATGGCGCGGGTGGCAACAAGGCGCCCACGAATATCCTTGCTGCCCAAGATGCCGACGCGTTCGAGTTCGCCGCCCAATGCGGTTGTCGGCAATCGGTCGGGAAGAGCCGGTAGCGGCCCGTCCGCCGAAGCAACGATAAGTACATCCGCATAGTTCGATGCGAAAATCGCGTAATCTGCAAAATTCCTGTCGATTGCCTTCATGACCGACACAACCAGCGATTCGTCGATTTCGTAAAGCTGCAGCCATTGCAGGAAGATGCCGCCGGGAGCAAGGTGGCGGCGGGTGTGTGCATAGAACTCGGAGGAAAACAGGCTCGAAATTCCGCTCACCCAGGGGTTCGATGGCTCGGAAACGATGATGGCATAAGGTTGCCGGCGGGTGGAAAAATAGGACTTCGCATCCTCGATGACGATATGGCTGCGGGGATCCTTGAAGACGTTCTCGTTGCGCGGAAGAAAGCCGCGCGAGGCTTCGATCATCTTGGCTTCGATCTCGATGGTATCCAGACGGCGTAGCGCAGGATCGGCAAGCATTACGTGACTGGTCAGTCCGGAGCCAATCCCGACATTCGCCGCTATTCCAGCGGCTGGATTGAGCAGCAGCGGGATGGCGCCGGTCAGGGTCATGGTGACCTCGTCGAGGCGATAGTTTTCGCGTGGCCCGTAGTTAATCGAGGCATCGGTCTTGCCGTTGGTGCGTATCACGCGCAGAGGCTCGTTCCTGTACTCGAGCAGGGATACGGTTGCCGTCTTGCCATCCTGGTGGAATACCATCCTGGTGGTATCGGGGTTCAGCAATTTTTGGCTGGCTCGGAACACGCCCGAGGCGGCCCGGTATGGATCGAGGGTGAACAGGCCAAGGGCGACCCCGATCATAGCCATGCCTGCGCCGGTCGCCGTGGCTAGGGTTCGTGTTTTCGGAGCAAATCGCCACAGCAGAAACAGCCCCAATATGATGTCGACCAAGGCACCTGCCAGCATCAGATTTTTCAAACCGAGCAGCGGCATCCCGACGTGCACGGCAAGCATCACGCCGGCAATGGCGCCTATGGTGTTTGCGCCATAGACAAGCCCAATAGAGCGTTCGCCGCAGCCCGCTCGCAGCAGGGAATGCGTGATCAAGGGCAGCGTCATGCCGGCACAGAACGCGGCAGGCAGCATGATTGCCATGGCAATGGTGTGGCTTGCAATGCTGAACTGGAGATATCCTGCATCTGACTTTGTCACCGAATCCATCAGCCACTCCACCAGATTAAAGCTGGCGGAGTAAAGGGGAAGGGTAGCCAGTGCGCTGATTCCCATGATGACCTGGACCCAGCCAAGATAGGGTTCCGGCTCTGCGATGGCATCGATGCGCTTACGCATCCACCAGCCTCCCAGCGCCAAGCCGAGTATGAATGCAGAAAGCATGATCTCGAAAGCGTGCGTGGAACTTCCAAGTGCCAACCCAAGCATTCGGATCCACGAGACTTCGTAGATGAAGGAGGACAGTCCGGTCAGTCCAGAAACAAGCAGGAATAAGACCAATCGACGTTCAATCGTCGCTTCCTTTTGGTGTTGGGGGGCGGCAACGGCAGGCTCTGGCTCTCGCATGCTCAGCTTTGCAACAATGCCTGCAAGCAGCAGATTCAGCGTGCCTGCGAGAGCAATGGTTCCCGGTAGGCCGATCCATTTGATCAGCCAGAAGCCTGAGGTGAGAACGCCGACCGCGCCTCCCAGACTGTTGAGGAAATAGAGGGTTGCGATGCTTCGTCCTACATGAGTAGGAAACCTGCGCAGGATCCCGCCGGTCATCAGGGGGAAAGTCATACCCAAAAGGATGGATTGGGGCAGGATGAGCAAGCTCGCCAAGCCCCATTTGGCAGCGGTTACCGCAGTCTCATTGGGCAGGGCTGGCAGGAAGCGCGTTAGTGCAAGTTCCGTGGCCGAGGTGAATACAGGATGGAACAGTAGCGCAAAGACGCCGATAAGGCCTTCAGCAACTGCATACCCGAGCAAAAGATTGCGCCAGCGCGACGTACGTTGGCCGCAGATTCCGGCACCGATGGCCATGCCGCCCATGAATATGGCCAGCACCAGAGTTTGCGCATAGGCGGCATGGCCCAGAAACAGCTTAAGGTAATGTGTCCAAATCGATTCGTAGATCAGGCCGGAGAAGCCGGAAACCGAGAAGATCAGGAAGTAGGGAGTCAGGCGCGACATTGGGCGCGGATGCGTGTCAGGGTTGGGTTGAACGACAACGGCTAACGCCGGCGCTTGCGTCCCCGTGGCGACGCGACTTGGTCCTCCGCTGCAAAATAGTGTGCGATCGCGACAAGGTCGGCTTCGCTGATGTCGCGGTAGGCATCGTCCATCAGGTAGGGATACTTGCGTTCCCCGCGTTTATAGGCCATTGATTGTGCTATCAAATATTGGAGACTTTGGCCGGCCAGCAAAGGCGCTTCCTTATCGGATTCGCGCCCGGCGTCGACGTGGCACTCTGCGCAACGCTTTTGGTAGAGGGCCTCGCCGCGAGCCACCAACTCCGGATTGGTTGCCGACTTTGGGCGGACGGCAACCTGCTGCGAGTAGTGTTTGGCCAAAGTATTTACTCTATCAGCCGGAATTTCCCGATGGATTCGTACCTTGGGCGATCGCTTGTCGCTTCTGAAATCATTGATCATAGTTGCCAGCAACGATTCCAATTGACCATTTAGGTGAGGAATGTCAGGCTCCGTCCCGACGCCATTGATGCCATGGCATTCGCTACAATTGGCCGTCAGGTTTGTTTCTGCAGATTGTGCGGCGACCACAGGGGAACCGACGATCAATGCAGTAGTCAGACAACAGGCGCTTAGACATGCCTTGTCGACAATCTTACCCAACGGTTCCCATTCCATGCCGGTGTCCTTTTAAGTGGCGGTTCCATTGAAAAGTTATTGTTGCATTCTACTTTGGGGATTTTGCTTCGCCAGCGTGCATTTTCGCCTTCCCAATGATTGATCAGGGGGCTGGAGTGGCGCAACTTGAACTGCAGGTTCTTTGGACGGCCGTTGTGGCTTATGTCTTGTCCGGGGTGGTGGCGATCTTCGGCGTGGTGCTAAAGAAGGACCCCTACCGCTTCGTTCTCGGCACCTTGATGTTGGGTCTTGGACTGATGACATGGTCGCTGGGCATGCGCTGGGATCGGGTGGGTCACGGACCGTTCATTACGCTTTTCGAGATCCTTGCCAGCAATGTATGGAGTTTCAGCCTGATATTCTCCTTCGCCTATTGGCGATACCCGCCGATACGTGGTACGGCGGCGGTGGTGATGCCGATCATTTTCGTGATGCTTGGCTGGATGGCACTTTCAAGTACGCACGAAGGACACTTTCCGCGAACCTTCAGGACTCCCTGGTTGTATATCCACGTTGGACTGTCGAAGATCTTCCTTGGCACAGTGCTTGTCGCCGTGGGTATGGCGGTCATTATCCTGTTGCGGCGTGCGGGCATCGGCATTTCCAAATTTGAGAATCTGCCCGTGGATGAGCGGCTCGACGACCTCGCTTACCGATTCATGGCGCTGGGCATCATATTCCAGACGCTGATGTTGATTTCCGGCGCAATCTGGGCGCAGGATGCCTGGGGGCGCTATTGGGCTTGGGATCCGCTGGAGACCTGGTCTTTCATTACCTGGATCATGCTGGCATTTGCCTTGCATTGGCGTTTGACGATGAAATCTTCTCCTGCCGTTAGCGCCTGGATGATCATCGGCGTGTTTGTCTTTGCGTTCCTGACCTTTTTCGGAGTGCCTTTCATTTCTGAGTCGCCCCATAAAGGCGCAGTCTAAGAATATGAGTTCGATGAAGCTGGACACAATGTTGCCGCCGCGTCGCTCCGAGATGGCGACGTATCTGGCACTTGGCTGGCTTGTCCTGGCTACTGCGGCGGTGGCGGCATCCAGCCTGTTCGCAATTTTGATCGTGATGGCGCGAGTGCCGGGGCTGGGTACCCTGTTTCCCGGCACGGAGTTTTACCGTGTGGCGTTGACTCTCCATGTCGATCTTGCGCAGTGGGTATGGTTCATGGCATTTGCCGGCACGCTGTGGGCTTTGACCGCAAGGCGCGAGCCACAGCACTGGCAATGGGTTGCGCTGGCGCTAGCCGTGACTGGTGCCTTACTGATTGCGGTTTCGCCGGCCCTGGGCGCGGTTCGTCCGGTGATGAGCAATTACATTCCCGTACTTGACAGTCACTGGTTTCTCGCAGGGTTGGCGACATATGGCATTGCGGTGTTCATGATGGCGTTTGCGGTCGTTAAGGATGGCGCCGGCTTTCTGGGGCGGCGTTCCGCTAGCGCCGACTCGCTCTGTGATGTCCTGTACGACGGACTGGTTCTCTCCGCTGCCGTGGTCCTGACAGCCCTGGGGGTGTTGGTTGGCACGTGGGTCGGAATGCCGGATTCGCTGGTCGGCCACGCATTTTTCGAGACCCTATTCTGGGGATCCGGTCATATTTGGCAGTTTTGCCTGACTACGCTGATGTGCTTGGCGTGGATTGGACTCTCGGCATCGCAGCTCCAATTGCCCGGCTCGCGGCGGCTTTCAGCGCTATTGTTGCTCGGCGCTGTTCCAGGACTGTTTTCACCTCTGCTTCTTGCGTTCGGGCCGGCAAGCGCCGAGTACTTTGCGGCGTTCACTCTCCTGATGCAGTGGGCCAGTTGGCAGGTTCCGCTCTACTTGGGTGGTTTGCTTCTGTGGCTGCACATGCGCGCCGGAATTCGGCCGTCGTCCGGGCTCTCCCTGTCGATGATGTTACTGGTTTGCGGAGTCATTCTTGGTTCGATGATCGACGGCCAGACGACCTTGGTTACGGCCCATTACCATGGCACGATAGGTGCCGTGACGCTTGCCTTCATGGGTCTGACCTACGGATTTCTCCCTCAGTTTGCGTGTGCCACGCCAGCGCGATCGCACATTGATTGGCAACTTCGACTTTATGGCTATGGGATATTGTTAATGATGGCCGGCCTGGCTGGCGCGGGATTGATGGGTGCGCCACGGAAAATGGCGGGCAATGTAGGCATCGAGTTCAGTGTCGAAACCATTTCACGCATTGTCCTTGGGTTGGGAGGGACATTGGCGACGGCAGGCATACTCATGTTTCTCGTGCTGGTCATGCGGCAGTTGTGGCCCGGGGTCTCGATGCGGGCAACACGTCATGGCTGAATCGGCTGTTACCTCCCCTCGCCGGCGGCAGGACATCCGCGCCGCTGGGCTGATTTTTACGCTTCTGCTTGTCGTCGGCGGGGGGGTGTTGCTCGATCGCTGGATCAATGGGTCTGACGAGTTCGACCGGAAGGCGCATTCTGACCAGAAGCGATTGGAAGAGGTCGACACCCGGTTCAAGCAGGGTGTTGTGATGCTTCATGCAAAACAATACGAGCATGCAATGACCGCATTTCACCGCGTTCTGCAATTGGTACCTGCCATGCCTGAGGCGCATGTGAATATGGGGTTTGCCTTGTTGGGGCAGAAGCGCTATAAGGAGGCCCTTGATTTTTTCGACAGTGCGACAACGATCAACCCGAATCAGCTGAATGCCTACTATGGGATGGCCGAGTCGTATGAGGGACTCGGGGACTATCGTGGCGCGCTCGAGTCGATGGAGGCCTGGTTGCATCGTGCAAAGCCGGACGATCCATTCCGCCGGCGAGGCGAGGCTGCCGTCTGGGAATGGCGCGATCGCTTGAATAAGAGCGCGTTGGCACGACCAGTCGAAAAGTAGCTGTTGGCACGGTGTTTGCGTTCTGTTTCTCCTGATTCTTTAGCGGTTCGATCCGCATTTGGAGTACAACAATGTTTCCTGAAATTGGCCAGTTTTCGCTGATTCTGGCGCTGTGTGTTGCCTTGGTTCAGGGAATCGTTCCCATCGTCGGCAGCTTGCGTGGAGATGTGCGGCTGATGGGTGTCGCCCGCCCCGCGGCGGCGGCCCAGTTTTTGGTGATGTGCGTGTCTTTCGGCTGTCTGGTCACCGCCTTTGCCACGAATGATTTTTCGGTATTGTATGTAGCCCAGAACTCGAATTCGATGTTGCCGATGTTCTACAAGGTGACGGCGGTATGGGGAGGGCACGAAGGCTCGATGCTGCTCTGGGTCTACATACTTTCCGCTTGGACGATCGCGGTGGCAACCTTTAGTCAGCGTCTGCCGCTTCAGACCGTAGCCAACGCGCTTGGCGTGATGGGCCTAATTTCGGTTGGATTCGTTTTGTTCCTGCTGTTGACTTCCAACCCGTTCGACAGGCTCCTGCCAGCTGCTGCAGATGGGCGCGACCTGAATCCGCTGCTACAGGATCCAGGGATGGCGATTCACCCGCCCCTGCTTTATATGGGCTATGTCGGATTCGCCGTTGCTTTTGCATTTGCCGTGTCTGCCCTCATATCGGGCCGGTTGGATGCCGCTTGGGCTCGTTGGTCGCGGCCCTGGACCACGGTGGCATGGATGTTCCTTACCCTGGGGATTGCAATCGGCTCTTGGTGGGCCTATTACGAGCTC
>SXGU01056571.1_pt1 | contig 19283 bp, 24 predicted proteins | sample 3174531 | NCBI WGS metagenome assembly SXGU01 (sample SAMN11356863, study PRJNA531348) | freshwater metagenome | isolation source: freshwater sample F1-140 | place: China: Fuxian Lake, Yuxi | collected 2017-12-25 | reverse complement strand
TTGCTGGTCTTCTTTTAGATGCAGTTTTCTTTGCTGGTCTTCTTTTAGATGCAGTTTTCTTTGCTGGTCTTCTTTTAGATGCAGTTTTCTTTGCAAGATAATCTTTTAATTTTGATGATGCGTTACCCAATGCTTTAGTTATTCTTTCTTCATCTTTAGTTTGTTTTTCAATTTCTTTCATTACTTTTACAATATTTTGATGATTAAAATTAACGGTAGTTCTGAATGTAGGTTTAGATTTGGTTTGTTTTTTAATTTGAGTAGTAATTTTAGATTTAATAACATCAAATGTAGAAACTTGTTCAGTTATTTTTTTAAGAGTTTGATGTCTATTTTTAATTTCAGAGATTAATTCTTGAATATGATCGTTTAATGAGCGTAATTTATCCTCTGCATTTTGCTTTTCTTCAGGGCTCTCAGCAAATTCAATTTCTTGTTCTACTTGCTCAACTGATTGTTTTTCAGTATTAAGACGTTCTTCGGCAGCAGATACCAATCTATTGATACTTTCAACTTGAGCATTCTTTCTAGTAAGATTTTCTGAAACATCTGAAATATTCTCTTTTTCATATTCAATTTGTTTAATCATTTTTTGTAAACCAGTTGCAGAACGCTTTTCTGCAAATTGAAGTTGTTTGAGTTGATTTTCTGCATTTTGTTTAAGTTTTGTTGCTTGATTCCTCTTTTTTCTCATTTCAAGAATTGTTTTTTCTAGTGGTGTCAATAACTAACAGCAATAAATCGTTCATTAAGTTGTTAATATGATTAGGATTTGACTTTTCGGTTAAGAAAATTAACCAATTTAGATCGCGAAATATCTAATTTTAAAAAATATTAGTGATGATATTTTAAGAAAACTATGGATTTTCACCCAAAAAATTTACCAATATCAAAAACATATATCGTAAAAAATGAAAATGATGCAATAAAAACTGTTGAGGACATGGTAAATTTAGGATTTAAAGAAAAAAAAGAGGGTTTCAAAGTTTTAATGCCAAAAGAAACAAAAATTGCAAAAAGAATAGGATATACAATTACAACAGGAGTTACAAAGGGACTAAGAGAGAAAAATGAAACTAGGGATGTTAAGTATTGGACATATCATCATGATGACGAACATTTTGCAATTGTGCTAATAGATAATTCAGTTTTAACAGAATTAGGGTTTTGATTTATTAAAAATTTGATATAATTTTGTTCTATTTGCCATAACACCAGCTAACAGTACTCCAATTACAGTACCACCAATTACATCCATTGGAAAATGTTGTAAAACATACAATCTACTAATAGATATCATTGCAGGATAAATAAATATGAAATATGCACCACGAGGAAATTTCTCAGATAGTGCATATCCCAAAATAATTGCAAATATCATGGATCTAGCTGCATGTCCAGAAGGGTAAGATGCATCAAACCCACCTTCACAAAATAATGCAAATGTATCATGGCTGATTTGAACAGGAAATTCAACTCCAATGTATTTAAAATCAGGCCTATCTCGGTCAACACCACATTTTATGTATCCTGTAAGAAGAGTAGAGATTACAATTAGAATTAAAAGAGTGATTCCAATTCTACGAGTTTTTGGAATTAATAAAACAATAATTGCAAATATCATCATGTTGAAAACATCTCCACTCTCAGTAACATATTGCATAAAAATATCAAGTGTAGGATTTCCAACATTTTCCGAAAAGAATAAAATTATATTTTGATCAAAATCTTCAGTAAATTCAGAAAGTACAAAAGCAGTTAAAATAAGAAAAAGAGCAGTCAATAAAACAAAAGAACGGGAACGAATATCAAAAAGCCAGTTTTGCAATTTATTAAACCTCAAGTATACTTATCTTAATTTCTATTAATACAATCCCTTCAAAAATATAATTCATAGTAGGCAAATAAATTTCAACAAAATAATTGTGATCGGCTCAAAGATTTTAAGCTGGGAAATAATAGAAAGCATGTGAAGATACTCACATTAGACGACTTTGATCTAAAAGGTAAAACAGTATTTGTAAGAATGGACATGAATTGTCCAATAGATCCAGAAACAGGTGAAATTTTAGGTACCAAAAGAATTGAAGAGACAATTGAAACATTAGAATCATTAAAAAATTCCAAAGTAGTTGTAGCATCTCATCAAGGAAGAGTTGGAAATAATGAATATACAGGAATGAGCAAACATGCAAAAGTTCTTGAAAAATTAATGGGTAGAGAGATCAAATATGTTGAGGATACTATTGGAGAAGCAGCACAAAATGCAATTAAAAATTTACAAGATGGAGAAATATTACTTTTAGATAATCTCAGATTATGTGCTGAAGAAAATTATGAATTTGCGCCAGAAAATGCAGCAAAAACAATGATGGTTACAAGATTATCCAAATTATTTGATTTTTGTGTATTAGATTCATTTCCAAGTGCACACAGATCACATCCGTCTATTGTAGGATTTGCACAGGTATTACCATCATGTGCAGGAAGAATTGTAGAAAGAGAAATAAGAAATTTGGATAAAATAATGACAGTAGCAAAATCACCACACATAGTTATTCTAGGAGGTTCCAAAATACCAGATAGATTAGAAGCTATCAAAGCATTAATTCAAAATGGACGTGCAGATCATATTTTAGTAACAGGATTAATTGGAAATGTGTTTTTACGGGCTCAAGCCAGAATAAAATCACCTTTAGAAATTAAAAACGAAGATGAGGTGGTGGCAAAAGCACATTCATTGATAGGAGATTATCCAGATGTTTTTGCAACTCCAGTAGATATTGCGATTGATAAAGATGGAGAACGAGTGGAAATGGATGTCAGAGAAATCAGTAAAGGTGATAAAATTTTTGACTTAGGTCCCAAAACAATAGAATATTATTCAAAATTAATTTCAGGGGCAGGAACTGTATTCATTAGTGGTCCAGCAGGATTTTTTGAAAAAGAGCATTTCAAATATGGAACTAAAGAAATACTTAAAGCAGTTGCAAATTCAATGGCAACAACAATTGTAAGCGGAGGACATTTGACAACAGCATTAAAACAACAAGGATTAGCAGACAAAATAAATCATATTAGTACAGCAGGCGGTGCATTGGTACTATATCTAACAGGAGAGAAACTTCCAATGATGAAAGCGTTAGAAGATTCAGCAATAAAATATAGATCTAAAGGATAGATCTACAAGAAGGATTTGGACAAATTCTTTCTTCAGAAATTCCTAAATGAATATCATAATTACAAGAATTACAATGAAATTTTTCAACGAGTTCAAATAATTTTAAAAAGATAGTAGTAAAATTTTGTGCAATACTTCGAACTAAACGAGAATCACAAATATCATTAAACAAAGATTCAGTATCATCAATTATCCAAGAAGGATTGACATCACCATTAGATTTTAAAATTTCAAAAACTTCATCATTAGTAAATTTTTTGTTAACATCATTAAATTTTTCAAAAATTATTTTTCGTATTTGTAATTCAATAGGAGTTGAAGGAGTAAAATCACTCATATTAGTACAGATTCTCAGCCTCAGTTTTTAGCGTATCTATACCATCAGAATTTTCAAGATGAGTTCCAAGATAAGTATACAATGCAGACTTGAGTACCTTTAGAGATAATAATGCACATTTAATTCTAACAGCTTGTAAATGTTCAAGACCTAATTCGCTTAAAATATCATGTTTTTGAATTTTTCTAACATCATCAAGAGATTTTCCCTTGGTAATTTCAGTTAAAACTGAACTACAAGCCATACAAATGGCGCATCCTCTTCCGTGAAATTTAATATCAGTAACCTTATGATTATCAATTTTCATATCAATATCAATACTATCGCCACATAATGGATTGGAATCATGAAATGTAACGTCATGATTTTCAATTTCTCCATAGTTGAGAGGATTTCTTGAATAATCAACTATCATTTCATGATAAATATCAGTACCGCTACTCATAACTTAAACACCTTTGCCACAATCTTTAATGAATTGATTAAGGCATCAACATCCTTCTTTGTATTATAAATATAGAAACTAACTCTAGATGTTGCAGATACATTCAAACGCTCCATTAATACTTGAGCGCAATGATGTCCGGAACGAAGTGCTATACCTTCTTGATCAATTATTTGAGCAACATCATGTGGATGTACATCTGCAAAATTAAATGAGATCACGCCACCACGTTTTGTAATGTCATTTGTGCCATAAATTTTAAGTCCAGGTATTTTTGCAAATTCTTCAATAGCATATTTAGTTAATTCAATTTCATGTTGTCGTACATTATCCATTCCAATTTTTGTAAGATAATCAATTGCTGCACCAAATCCAATGACGTCTGCAATATTTGGAGTTCCTGCCTCAAATTTGTAAGGTAAATCATTCCAAGTTGTTTCATACTTGTGAACTTCTCGAATCATGTCACCACCACCATGAAATGGATTCATTGTTTGTAATACAGATTTTCTAACCCATAAAACACCAATTCCAGTTGGAGCCAACATTTTATGTCCGGAAAAAGCAAAGAAGTCACATCCCAAAGTGTCAAGATCAACTTTCATATGAGGTACTGCTTGCGCACCATCAATTAATGTAGGTACACCTGCAGCCTTACATTTTGCAATAATTTTTTCAGCATCAGTAATGGTTCCAAGAACATTAGACACCAAACTAAAAGCTACAAGTTTAACCTTACCAGTTTTAAGATATTTATCAAGATCATCTAAAATTAATTGCCCATCATCATTCATTCCAATGTATTCTAATTTTGCACGTTTTTCTTGTGTTAGTAATTGCCAAGGTACAATATTACTATGATGTTCATATTCAGTGGTGACTATAATGTCACCTTCATTAATGTGAGATCTTCCCCATGCATATGCAACTAAATTAATTGCTTCAGTTGTCCCTCTAACAAAAATTATTTCTTGTCTATTTTTTACATTTATGAAATTTGCAATTTTATCTCTGGCAGATTCATATGCTTCAGTTGATTCTTCAGCAAGAGCATAAACTGCGCGATGGATATTTGCATTATGATTTCTATAATAATCTGTAATAGCATCAATTACTTGATTTGGTTTTTGAGTTGTTGATGCATTATCCAAATAAACTAAAGGCTTGTTATCCCTAACAGTTCTTTTTAATATAGGAAAATCTTTTCTAATATTTTCAAGAGAGAATTCTGCACTTTGCAATATTTAGATCTCCACAAAGATTTCGCTATTATTAATTTTAACTGGATATACTTTAAGAGCAGTTTCTGCAGGCAGATTATTTGGTTTACCAGTAACTAAATTAAAAACAGAAAGATGTAATGGGCATCTAACACCTTGATCATTAAGGAACCCAGTAGAAAGGTCTGCATCAGCATGTGTACAAATTAAGTCAGTTGCATGAATCGTACCACCAATATTTGCTATCAATAATTTTCTACCATCTTGAACAAAACCAAAAAGTTCACCTTTCTTTACTTGATCTAAATTACATGCTTTAATCCATTCAGACAAAAAAATCACCTATACTTGTAGTGTTGTTCAATTTCAGAATTTTCATCATAACGAGTTTCTTCAATTTCGACAAACTTTGCTAGCTCCTCATCTGTATTTATACCGAGTTCGCGATTATCCCATTTTGATTCGATAAGATATGCAATCCATGCTCTAACTTGAAAAGACATCTTTCTTGAAAGTGGTTCTAAGAAACCTTCAACAATTGTTCTTTCAGCCTCTTCTTGAGTTAAACATCTAGTTTTAAGATAGAAGATTTGTTCCTCATCAATTTGTGCAACAGATGCAGAGTGAGTTGCTTTAACATCATTAGTAAATATCTCTAATCCAGGAATTGCCTCAGATTTAGCATCTTTATCTAAGAGAATTGAACGACCAGATAAGAAAGAATTTGATTTAGATGCATTTTCTTTAATTCTAATCATTCCTTTGAAAATGGATTTTGATTTATTTCTAAGAATAGATTTTTCAACTACACGCCCTTCAGTAGATGGGCTTTCATGAGTTACATTAGTTTGAATATCAAATGATTGTTCATTATTTCCAAAAATAACTTCAGAGTCATTTGAAGATGCACCTTTACCATTAAGGAAATATTCAATTTTGTAACGAGATAACATCGATCCAAATAATCCAGAATACCAATTTACTTTTGCATCTTGTGCTAAATCAGTACGTTTGGTTGAAAAAGTAACAGCACTTTGATCTAACATTTGTAATGTAGTTACATCCAATTGAGCATTAGGTCCAACACTTGTATTCATTAATTCAAGATATGCTTGTTGAGTTTGAATATTTGGGGAATATAATTCTTGGACAATTATCGCTTTACTACTTTCATCTGCAAAAATAATATTTCTAGAAATTGTGGAATGTCCATCTTCTGAAAGACAAGTCAAAAAATGAATTGATCTGTCTATAATGAGATTACGTGGAATGTGTATGAATATTCCAGAATTAAAAGCAGCATTATTCAAAGCAGTAAATCTATCATCTTCAGAATTTGATGCTTCTAAGGCTTTTTTTACTAATTCAAAATTATTTTGAATTGCATCAGATATGGAGGAGATTACTAATCCTTTAGATTTTAACTCATCAGGTAAATTAATTCTATGAATATTTGTTCCAATTTGAATTATACAAATTTCATTTTCTAGTTCACCCAATCTTTTTTGAAGAAAAGCAGGTACAGTATCAGCAGTATTTGTTGAAAAAGATACTTTCTCAGGATCCATTTTTTTGACATCAGTATACTTGGTGTATAACTGGGAAGTTTCAATTGGGAGACGAACATAAACAGATAAAGAATTTTTTCTATAATTCATTAACCATTCAGGTTCATTTCTGGATGAAGAAATTTCTTCTATATGAGAAGTATTTAGTTTTGAAAGAAGTTGTTGAGACATGATTAATAAGAGAAAATATTGAGATATTATCCCACAGAGTCATCCATTTCTAATTTAATGAGTCTGTTTAATTCAACAGCATATTCCATAGGTAATTCTTTGGTAAAAGGTTCCATGAAGCCATTAACAATTAATGATAATGCGTCTTCCTCACTAAATCCTCTAGTCATGAGATAGAAAATCTGATCATCACCAATTTTTCCAACTGTAGCTTCGTGAGTGATTGTTGCATCCTCTTGATCAATTACCATGTATGGATAAGTATCTGTTTTTGAAGTATCATCTAATAGTAAAGCATCGCATCTAACTGTAGATTTTACGTTTGTAGCACCTTTTGCCACATTTAACATTCCTCTATAAGTTGAACGTCCATCAGCTCGACTTACAGATTTTGATGTAACTTTAGAAGTTGTATTTGGTGCAAGATGTACCATTTTGGCACCAGTATCTTGATGTTGACCTTTACCTGCAAAAGCAATAGACAATGTTTCACCATATGCTCTTTCACCCATTAGATACACAGCAGGATATTTCATTGTTAATTTACTTCCAATGTTACCATCAATCCATTCAACAGTTGCACCTTCATATGCATAAGCACGTTTTGTAACGAGATTGTAGACATCAGAACTCCAATTTTGAATAGTAGTATATCTCAATTTTGCATTTTTGTGTGCAACAAGTTCTACAACAGCAGAGTGAAGAGATTCTGATGAATATACTGGAGCAGTACAACCTTCAATGTAATGTACTTCTGCGCCTTCATCAACAATAATTAAAGTTCTTTCAAATTGTCCAATGTTTTCAGCATTAATTCTAAAGTATGCTTGTAAAGGCATGTCAATATGAACACCTGGTGGAACATAAATGAAAGAACCACCACTCCATACTGCACTGTTCAATGCTGCAAATTTGTTATCCTCTGGAGGAATAATTTTACCAAAATATTTCTTGAAAATTTCAGGATGATCAATTAAAGCTTGATCAGTATCTAAGAATAAGACTCCCTGTTTTGCTAAATCCTCTCTTAAACTATGATAAACAACTTCAGATTCATACTGTGCCCCAACACCTGCCAAAAATTTCTTTTCAGCTTCTGGAATTCCAAGTTTATCAAAAGTTTTTTTGACATTTTCTGGAACATCATCCCAATTTTTTTCAACTTTGTCAGATGCTTTAGCATAATAGTAAATATTTTGGAAATCAATAACACTTAGATCACCACCCCAAGTTGGCATTGGCTTTTCCATAAAAATTTCATAAGAACGAAGTCTAAAATCAAGCATCCATTGTGGTTCTTTTTTCATCTTGCTAATTTCTATTACAGTTTCTTTTGATAGTCCTTTCTTACTAAGATGAACATACATTTCTGTAGAATCTTTAAAGTCATATTTGGAATAATCCATGTCAATATTTTCTGTTGCCATCGCCATCATAACCCCGTTATATTATAAATACATGAGGAAAAATAGGTAGAGCTAAATAGCTAGAGCTAAATTTCAATGATAATCACTTAAGAAAAGTTTCCTTCTATGGTCTAGGCATGATTGAATACAATCAAACGATGATCCCAAAGTTTAGAATCATAGAAAAAAATTATGTACATTATTTGAAATATTCTCATTTAGCATAAAATAGAATGTCAAGGATTTACAAATTAATTGTAGAATTATGCAAAGTATAATCAACATATAAAAAAATCCAAAAGAAAGAAAATTCTAATAGAAATAAGAAAATGTAATTCTTAATTACTGTCTAGTTTTTTGTAGTAGTATGAAATATTCAGAAAAGCCTTTAGTTGGAATAATTATGGGTTCTAGTTCAGATAGCAGAATTATGCAAGAAGCTGCACAAATTCTAGATGAATATAAAATTAAACATGAAGATCAAATTGTTTCAGCACATAGAACTCCTGCCAGATTAGAAGAATATGCAAAACATGCAGAAAAGTTAGGATTAAAAATAATTATTGCAGGTGCAGGAGGTGCAGCACACTTACCTGGAATGATTGCATCACATACAACAATTCCAGTTATAGGAGTCCCAATTCTGGTGTATAACGATAAACATTCAAAAAAAATAGATGCATCTAAATTTTCAGCATTTGGAGGATTGGATTCATTATTATCAATTACTGAAATGCCATCAGGTTCACCAGTTGTATCAGTAGGAGTAAATAAAGCAGGCAATGCAGGCATTTATGCAATAAAAATTCTTGCAAATGAATTTACAGATTTAAAAAAGAAATTAAAACAACACAAACTTGATCAATATAATTCAGTTATGAAAGAATCAGACAAATTAAAAACAGAAGGTCTGACAAAATTTGCTAAAAATAAATTCAAATAAGTCAGGTTGAAAGAGAAATTTTCATCTCATTAAATGCGCCAGCGACTGTATGAACTTCTGCAACAGAATTTTTGATTTTAAATTTTTTTAATTCATCTGACGTAAATGGTCCAATAGAAACAACAGATAATTTTGCAAGACTATTAAGTAAAACATCTTCAGAATAATCCTTAGACATTATTTCAAAAAAGCCTCTAACAGAAGAAGCACTAGTAAAAACTACACCATCAACTTTATTTTGAGAAAATAATTCTCTAAATATATTCCACTGAGTGGTATCTCTAAAAGCACAAACATCATACAAATGAATTTCTAAAACATCGATTCCAATTTTTGAAAGTAATTGTTTTAAAAAAGGAGTAGATGCACCACTACGTGGAACAATGACTTTTTTGCCAACAGCGTTAAGTTTTGTAAATTCTTCACCAACACCAACAGATGAATAAGTTGTTGGTTGACAATTTACTTTAATTCCTTGAGCCTCAAGAGTGAGGGAAGTTTTAGGACCTACAGACATTACAATAGTATTTGCAACTGCTAATTGCAATTTTTCAAGTTTTCCCAATTTTTTTGCAGTATCAAATAATAATTTTACAGCTTTTGAACTCATAAAAACAGAATAATCAGGATTGTATTTAGTAATAGATTCTAAAAATTCATCAACAATTTTTTCCCCTTTACTTACTAATTCAATTGTAGGTAATGTAATTGGAATTGCACCATCATTTTGAACAAGTGAAATAAATTCAGAAGCATCATCTTCGGATCGGGTTATTGCAATAGTTTTACCACTAAGCATTATTTCCACCCAATAACATCAGATAAATCAACTACCTTACCAATAATGATATTTGTAGGTGGAATAATTTTATTTTCTTTAACTTTTTTTGCAATATTTGTAACATCGCCTTTAATCATTCTTTGTTGAGGAGTTGTCCCATTTTGAATAACGGCAACGGGAGTTTTTTTATCCAGTCCACCTGCTATCAATTGTTTACAAATAACATCAATTCTGGATAACCCCATCATAATTACAATTGTATCTACAGATTTTGCAAGATTTTTCCATTTAACAATTTCTTTTTTCTTTTCAGGATCTTCATGTCCTGTAACAAAAACAACTGATGATGCATATTTTCTATGAGTTAAAGGAATTCCAGCATATGTTGCAGACCCAATTCCAGACGTAATTCCAGGTACAATTTCATATTTGACTTTATGATCTTTTAGAAATTCAGCTTCTTCACCACCTCGTCCAAAAATTATAGGATCTCCACCTTTCAATCTAACCACATTTTTTTTAGATTTTGCATATTCAACCATTAAATCATTAGTACCATTTTGATGGCTTGTATCATCACCAACCTCACGTCCAACATAGACTTTTTTTGCAGTTTTAGGAATCATAGAAATAATTTTTTTGCTGACTAATCTATCATATAAAACAACATCAGCTTTTTTGATTAATTCAACAGCCCTCAAAGTAATTAATTTACTATCTCCAGGACCTGCGCCAACAAGATACACTTTTCCCATCATGTCTTATTCCATTCATCCACTTTCTGTCTCCAATTTAATGCAAGATCATTAATTCCCTTACTACGCAATTCTTCTCCTACCTGCTTACCCAATAATTTAGGATTATTTTTATCTCCAGAACGACTAACTTGTAGAGATTTTTTACCATCAACAGAAAAAGCATGTACAGTTAATGTCATTGTATTATCATTAGATTGAGCATATGCACCTAAAGGAAATCTGCATCCAGAATCTATAAAATCAGATAATGCACGCTCAGCCTCAATTTCCAATCTAGAATCAGTATCTTCAATTTTTTTAAGCATTTCAATTGTCTGATGATCATCAGCCCTTGCAACAATTGCAATTGCACCTTGTCCGGGGGATGGTGAAAAATCTGTAGTAGATAAAATAGTGAAATTAACATTAACGCCTAATCTTGAAATTCCTGCTTGTGCAAGTACAATTGCATCATAATTTTCTCCAAATATTTTAGTGATTCGAGTTTCAATATTTCCCCTAATCGGTTTAACTGTAACATCAGATCTTTGTCTAGAAATTTGAACAGCTCTACGTAATGAACTTGTACCAATGACAGATCCAGATTTTATTTTATCTAAAGATGAACCATCAGATGAAATAAATACATCATTTACTTTTTCGCGTTTTGGAATCGATGCAATTACTAAATTATCAGCTAATTTAGAAGGAACGTCCTTTAAACTATGAACTGCAAAGTCAATTTCTTTATCTGCAACTGCCTTATCAATTTCTTTTTCAAAAATACCCTTTTGTTCAATAGTGAATAAAGGTCTAGGATCAGTATCACCTTTAGTAATAATTGGTTTAATTTGATATTCTGAATCAATATTAAATTTTTTTAATTCTGCAATGACCCAATTTGTTTGCGCGATAGATAATTTACTACCTCGTGCACCAACTACATACTTCAATTTTTCACCGACTTTAATGCAGTATGATATGCATCCAATGTTTTGTTTAAATCATTTTCAGTATGTGCATCTGACAAGAAAACAACCTCAAATTGAGATGGAGGAATAAAAATACCTTCTTTTAATAAAGTTCTAAATAATTTTTGGAATTTTTTACCATCTGCTTTTTTAGATGTTTTATAATCAACTACAGGCTTACTTGTAAAGAAAATTTGAAACATGGATGATGTAAAATTGATTTGATGAGGAATTTTCATATCTGTGGCCATATCATCTAATGCAGTAGAAAATAATAAGTTAAATCTTTCAAGTTTGGAATAGAGTTTATTTTTGATTTTATTGATTATCTTAATGGAACTAATTGCAGCACTGACAGATATAGGATTTCCAGCAAAAGTACTTGCTTGGTAAACATTTCCTCCTGGAGAAAGTAAGTCCATTATTTCTTTTTTACCTCCAACTGCAGATATCGTAAATCCATTACTCAATGCTTTAGCTAAAGTTGTAATGTCAGGTTTGATACCAAAATATTGTTGTGCCCCACCAGGAGATACTCTAAAACCAGTAACAACCTCATCTAAAATTAATGGGATATGATTTTCCTTTGTAATTTTTCTCAAATCGGAAAGAAAATTTTTTTCAGGTAAAATTAATCCCATATTGGCTAAAATAGGTTCAACAATTACACCAGCAATATCTTTATTTTTGGAAATTGTTTTTTGTAGATCCTCAATATTGTTATACTCAACAACTAGAGTATTATTTGAAACTTCATCTAATCCTCCATCAGAAACAGAAATGCCATTATGTGCAGAACCAGAACCGGCCTTAACTAAAACAGAATCATGTGCACCATGATAACATCCTTCAAATTTAATAATTTTTTTCTTTTTTGTGTAACCACGTGCTAATCTAATTGCAGTCATCGTAGCTTCCCCTCCAGTATTCGTCAAACGTACTTTATCCATTGAAGGGTAATTTCCAAGAATTAATTTAGATAATTCAATTTCAGATGCAGTTGGAGTACAATACAAAGTTCCTTTTGAAAGTTGTTTAGATACAGAATCGAGAATTTCCTTTCTTCGATGTCCTAAAAGTAATGCACCGTATGCATTACAAAAATCAATGTAACGAGTATTATCTTCATCCCAAATATATGCACCATTGGCTTTTTTTGTAAAAAATGGATAAGGATCAAAATACCTAACTGGACTATTTACGCCAGAGGGAATCACTTTTTTTGAATCGTTAAATAATTTTCTAGATTTTGACATACTGAGACTACAATAGAGCCATTATTATTTGCTAATTTGAGCCCTTTGGGCATGAAATTTACCACGAAATAGAAATGCCATAATTAAAGTTCCAACAAATGGTGCGGTCCAATACAGCCACAAATCTCCAAAAGTTCCAGATAATAATGCAGGAGCAAGGGCTCTAGCAGGATTCATAGATGCGCCAGAAATAAAAGCTAAAAATAAAATATCTAATGCAACAATTCCACCAATTGCAAATCCACTAAATCCTCGTAAACCTTTTGTATATACAACATAAAAAATAACACCCATCAACATCATAGAAGCTAAAATCTCCACAGGAAATATTAAAAAGATTGAAAAATCATAGTTAGGTGCATTAGCTCCAAGATTGGGTTTTTCACCAATAAATAATAAGACAAAAAGCGAACCCAGTAATGCTCCAATTATTTCTGCAATTAAATAATATATAATTTGAATTTTTGTGATATGTCCTGTAACATAGTATGCAATAGTTACTGCAGGATTAAAATGAGCTAAAGATATTTTTCCAAAAGAATAAACTCCAATTAATAATGCAATAAAAGGTGCAACAGCTGCAAAAGGAATTCCCAAATTGCCATTAAAAAATTCAAAATCATAAACAATCGAACCTGTTGCAAAAACTACAAGAATAAAAGTTCCAATTAATTCTACAGTAAAAATTTGTAAATTTGAATATGCCATTATTTGTCACTTTCAAGAGAATAAAGTAAATTCAAAACATTAGTTTTAATTTGATCACGAATTTTTCTTACATCATCAATAGATTTTCCTTTAGGATCTTCAATATTCCAATCATCTACATCTTTAACAAATAATGATGGACAATAATTTTTATCCATACATCCCATGTTAATAGTTTTATTGGAATCTTCAATCATATCTGAAGATAATAGTTGAGGTTGTTGTTTTTGCAAATTAATTCCAATTTCAGCCATGACTGTAACAACAACAGGATTAAGATTAGATGAGGGCGACGTTCCAGCACTTATTACATTGAATTGATTTTTAGCATATTTTTTAAAAAATGCTTCTGCCATCTGACTACGTCCAGCGTTTTCTACGCACACAAATAAAATATTTTTGCATTCATCCACAACATAACATAAATAGCAGTTTATATAAATTTTAATTGATATGAATGGAATTATTCTTTTGAAATGTATATGTGATGAAACAAGATTCGAGATTTTGGAACTATTACAAAAAAATAATGAATTATGTGTAAATGATTTTGTAAATGAATTAAAAAAAGATCAACCCCTAGTATCGCACCATCTTAAAACATTGAAGAAATGTGGAATTGTAAAGTCTAGAGATGAAGGTAAAAAAGCAATGTATACAATAGCAAATGAGGAATTATCTCAATTAATTACAAAAGTTACAAAAACATCAAAAGAAATTCCAAATCTATGTTTAGATAAAAAATGCTGTTAAAATTTTTCAGAATGTAAAACAGTCAACATGATACAACATATGTTTAAAATAAAATTAATACAATAATGTCAATAGTTTTTTGTCCATTGTTTATACCATGAGTCAAAGCAATTCAATCTTAAAAAGTAATTTATAATTAATCTCTATGAAATAATTAAAAAATATATAATTAATTTTTTTAAAATGGTTTGTTTACTTCTCTAGTAAAAACATAACTTGCAATAGCTACCATTGCAATTACAAATGCAAAGATAATTCCAATACTAATCAATACAGGAACTCCACCTTCAGAAACACCAGTCATTAATTCTCTAACTAATAAAACAGTATATGTAACAGGATTTAACTTGGCAACTGCTGCAAGCCAATCAGGCAATAATTCTAATGGAAATAATGCAGGACTCAACATGAATAATGGTATTCCAAGGAAATTTATCATTCCCCAAAAAGTTTCCTGAGATTTTGAAGTTGCAGCAAGAGTTACTGAAATTCCTGAAAAACCTAATGAAAACAATATCACAATACCCATGATTGGAATTATCATCAAAGGATTTGGAAAAGTTACACCAATTGCCAAAGCAATTCCAATAATCAAACTTGCTTGTAAGGCAGCAATTAATGAAATTGCAGACATCTTTCCCAAAGCAATTGCAGAACGTGAAATTGGTGAAGTTAGTGCCTTATTCATAAAACCGTATCGTCTATCCCAAAGTGTATTGACTCCACCAAAAATACTTGTAAAAATTGCAGTTAAAATTATGACACCCGGTGCCATAAATTCAATATATTCACCTTCAAAACCTACAGACTGAATCAATGGTCGTGTTTCTGAAAAAATATTTCCAACTACTATTATCCAAATTGCAGGTTGAATTAATCTAATTAAAACACCACTTCTAGATTTTTTGTATCTCTTTAATTCACGCCAAAAAATTGTGTATGTGTCATAAATTACACTATTCATGCTCGCATCCTCTTCATTTTTGCATGTTCAATTTTTCGATTAAATTTTGACTTGTCATCTCTAATTTCATGACCAGTGTAAGAAATGAAAACATCATCTAAGGTAGGTTGAGTTAGAGATATGGAAGTAATTTTAATCCCAAGATTCGATGAAATTTGAAAAATTTTTGGAATAACTTCGGTTCCATTAGAAGTAAAAAGAATTAATTTAGAATCATCCTCGTTTATTTTTTTAATGAATTCGATTTTTTTTAATTCCACTAAAAAGGAATTATGATTATCATTATTTTCTACAACTAAAGAAATTATTTCATTTCCTAAAGCGTTTTTCATATTTTGTGGAGTGTCAATTACTTGAATTTTACCACCATCAATAATTCCAATTCTATCACATAAGCTATCTGCCTCTTCCATATAGTGAGTAGTAACAAAAATAGTCATTTCAAATTCAATATGGATTTTTTTAATATACTGCCAAATTTTTCTTCTAGTTTGAATATCTAATCCAACAGTAGGTTCATCTAAAAACAAAACTTTTGGGTGATGTAAAAGTCCTCCAGCAATATCTAATCGCTTTCGCATACCCCCAGAATATGTAACAACAGCTTGATGTTGTTTATCAGTAAGTTCAATTAAATCCATGATTTCATCAATTCGCTTGTTAATCTCTTTTTTTGGAATATGATTTAATTTTGCTTGTAATATTAGATTTTCACGTCCAGTAAGATATTCATCGACTGCGGTTTCTTGTTGAACAAATCCAATATTTTCTCTAACATGTTTGGCATCTTTTGTTACGTCAAAACCTACAATGATAGCTTGTCCAGATGTGGGTTTGAGTAAAGTAGTAAAGATCATCATAGTGGTACTTTTTCCAGCACCATTCGGTCCCAAAAATCCAAAGATCTCTCCCTGTTCTACGGAAAAAGATACATCGTTTACTGCAACCAAGTCTCCAAAGGACTTGGTGAGGGATTTTGTTTCTATAGAATACAACAACTTAATTTCGTTTGGGAATTATAAATTGGTAAGTAATAAATCAGTAACTGTTCATATAAAATTTAAAAAGAGTACTTGAAAACTAAATACATGAAAGGATTATGTCAAAAATGTCACTCATCAAATGTGGAGATTACTCTAAAGGATGGAAGTCCAATTTGTGAAAAATGTGCAAAAAAATAGAAATAAATAAAAAAGAAATTTAAAGAATTATTCAATATTTTTGAATTCTTCTTTAGTCATTCCTAAGATGACTTTTTCGCCTATTCCCCAAATTTTAGACTTGGATAAAATTTTTGAATGTAGTAAACCATCACTTACTTCAATTGATTCCAATTCATTGGTGTCAGGATTTTTGTGTAATCTTTTGACTTTTCCAATTTTATGGCTATCAATATCCACTACGGGAATTCCAGTTCTTACAGGAGGTCTACTAAGCAACAATCTCTCATCAGAGAATTTGTCTATGTATTCGTGGGATAGAAAATAATCTTTGTTAAATCCCTGATGGATAGTTACACCAGATACGGCAAGTGTGTCTTGATCAATATGTATGTGTTTGACTTTACCATATTCAATTCCCTCTCTATCAACTACTTTTTTTCCAGTAAAGGTATCAGCTGTGACTAGATTTTCAGGCATTCCTTCTAATTTTACTGACATGAATTAAAATTCTAAAATTTGCTTATCATATGGAATATTAGAAATTTCTATCAATGAGGTTAAATTACTTGACATAATACAACAGGCATGGACATACAAGAAGAGCGATTCAGACCAATTTTAATAACAAAAGGAAGAAAGACAGGTAAACCACATTCAGTATGGTTAAGAGCTGTAAAATATAATGAAAAAATCTATTTTTCAAGACATCAGCCTGACGGAGATTGGTTTCAAAATGCAATTGCAAATTCTGAAGTAAAAATTCAATATAACAACATGGAATTTACCGGAAATGCATCACTAGTTACTGATGAAAAATTAAATGAAAAAATTTCTCAATTAAAATATCCAGGAGAAGAACGGGCAAATGAAAAAAGAGTTACAATTGAAGTCACATTAAATGACAATACAAAGTAAAAATTAAACTAAATGAACTACAGTGGACACACCACGTTTATCAATTTCTACATCATTTTCAAATTCACAAAGAGTTACAGTAAATGAAATTACATCACGAGGTTGGGCATTTTCTGCATGAAGTTTAAGATGAAGTTCTAACTCATCGAATTCTTCAGTTGGGAGATTAGTTTCTTCCAAGTATGCACCGCAAGTAGATTCTATTCTAAATCTATCATCTTTAAAATGATAACCAAGTTTCATTTTTCTATTTTTTCTAGGATGCCCTTTAACAATTACATCAATAACTCCAGGTTTTGTTTCAGTGTATCCAGATTTTTGATTTACAAAAACTCCAATTTCAAGAGGTTTTCCAGCAGTAGATTCTGCCATCTTTTGAATCCCATCATTCATTATAACATCTACAGCTTTGATAGATTGTGCAACTTTAGCTAGCCATTCATTGGTTCTAGTTATTGTTGCATGAATTCCTGCACGTCTTCGCTTATCTTCATCTTCAGGTAATTTGTAATAATCAACCCATGCTTCATAATCGTGTGAAATATCTTTAATAAAATCAATACATGTACGCTTGTATTCATTAGGATCATCTGTTCTTTCTGATTCATCGTCAGTTCGTATTCCATCATAACCTTCAGGCATCGCCATACTCTGAATTGAGTATAGTTCTAAAAAAACTAATCTTGTTAATGAACAATGAACTTAATCATACTAAAAATAATACTAATTTCATTAATGATTATAATAGGAATTTTTTGATTCTAATTAATGATATTTACGGAATTAATAATTGATCTTCAAAATGAATTAAAAAAAGAACTAGCACAAATCAGGTTCATAATTAAAAAAAATCCAACTCTAGGATACAGCAGAATAGTGGAAATTGGTAAGGAAGTCGGTAAAATGTACAATATTAAATTAATTGTAAATTTTCCAAAAGAAGGAAGAATAGAAGAATATGATATGTATGGGAAAAGAGATTTAAGTTTAATTGTAGATTATGAAAGAAAAAGATTTCCAATTGACAGAGAAATTATTAAACAAAAAGCAATTGAAATGTTAGGAGATGTAAAAACAGAGGATGCATACATGTATGAAAATAAGGAAGGAGTTAGAGTTTTTACAGATAATTGGAAAATAGACATTTTGCCACACTCTGTTCACATATGGACTGAGTTTGATGAAAAAGTTAAAGCATTTTGTGATTGGTTAATGGAAAATGTATATCAAATAAAAAAGAAATAATTATTTTAAATATTTTCCAATTGGTCAAGTAAAGATTTAGCCTCAGAATTTTTTGGTTCTAATTTTATAATTCGCTTACAACAATCCATGGCTTCATCTTTTTGTTGTAATTTCAAATGAACATTAGTTTTTAGAGTAAGCATTTCAATGTCATCAGAATTCAATTGAAAAGATTTTTCAAAATAAGCTAATGCCTTTGTTGGTTCATCTACGATAAAGTAAATACTTCCCATAATGAACATAAAATCAGAATCATCAAAATAATCAGATTCTAAATTTTTTCCAAATGTAATTGCTTCAGTGTATTCCCCATCACGTACTAATTTTTTTAAGTGACGTTTTGGTTGTTTGAATAAACCTACCATTTCTTATCAAAAGACTAAGGAAAAATCAATAATTTGAATGTAGGAAATTAAAAATTAGATACTAATTATACCAGGCATCAGGTTCAGCACCAGAGGAAGTATTACTCTTAGTGGGTTGTGGAACTTTCATTATTCCTTCTTTGATCAAAAATTG
>SXGU01491590.1_pt1 | contig 19284 bp, 21 predicted proteins | sample 3174531 | NCBI WGS metagenome assembly SXGU01 (sample SAMN11356863, study PRJNA531348) | freshwater metagenome | isolation source: freshwater sample F1-140 | place: China: Fuxian Lake, Yuxi | collected 2017-12-25 | reverse complement strand
TGGGATCGAAGATGATGTCCTCGGCGGGAAAGTCGGCCTGTGCGGTCAGGAGCCGGTAGGCGCGGGTGCAGATGCGGACTTTTTCATCGCGGGTCGCCGCCGGGCCCTGTTCGTCGTATGCCTTCACCACCGCCGCCGCGCCATAGCGACGCACGAGGCGCGCGCGCCGCAGGAACTCCGTTTCGCCGTCCTTGAGCGAGATCGAGTTGACGATGCCCTTGCCCTGGAGGCCCTGCAGGCCCTTTTCGAGCACGGTCCACTTCGACGAGTCGAGCATGACCGGGACGCGCGAGATCTCGGGCTCGGCGGCGATCAAGTTCAGAAATTTCACCATCGTCGCCTCGCCGTCGATGAGGGCTTCATCGACGTTGATGTCGATCACGTTGGCGCCGCTTTCAACCTGTTGGCGCGCGATCGCGAGGCACGCGTCCCAATCGCCGGCCTTCAGTGCCTTGGCAAACTTGGGGGAGCCGGTGATGTTCGTGCGCTCGCCGATGACGAGGAACGCCGACGCTGCGGAGGTGGACGAAGCCGGGGACGCAGGAATCATGCGACAGCCAGCGGTTCGAGACCGCTGAGGCGCAGTGCCCGGGCGGCCGACGGGAGCTGGCGGGGCGCCCGGCCACGTATGGCCCGGGCAATCGCGGCGATGTGCGCGGGTGTCGAGCCGCAGCAGCCCCCCACGAGGTTGACCCAACCACTGGCGGCAAATTCGCCGAGGACGCTCGCCATATCCTCGGGAGTTTCGTCATATCCCCCGAAGGCATTGGGCAAACCGGCGTTGGGATAACACGTGGTGTAGCAGTCGGCGATGCGGGCGAGCTCCTCGACATAGGGCCGCATCGCGGCTCCACCCAGGGCGCAATTAATGCCGACCGAGAAGGGCTTGGCGTGCGCGATACTGGTGTAGAAGGCCCCGATCGTCTGGCCCGAGAGCGTGCGGCCCGAGGCATCGGTGATCGTCACGCTGATCATGACGGGCACGCGCGCCGCCAGACCACGCGCGTCGAACACCTGCTCGATGGCGAAGAGCGCAGCCTTGCAGTTCAATGTGTCAAAGATCGTCTCGACAATCAGGGCGTCGACGCCGCCATCGAGCAGCGCGGCGATCTGTTCCGTGTAGGCGGCCACGACCTGATCCCAGGTGACCGCGCGGTAGTCGGGACGGTTGACGTCGGGCGACATCGAGAGGGTGCGGTTGAGCGGACCGATGGCCCCGGCGACAAAACACCGCCGGCCGGGCGTGCCGGCCTCGACCTGATCCGCAGCCCGGCGGGCGCAGGCGACGGCCGCGAGGTTGAGGTCGCGCACCACGGTTTCGAGGCGGTAGTCGGCCTGCGCGATCGACGTGGAGCTAAACGTGTTGGTCTCGACGAGATCAGCGCCGGCGGCGAAGTAATCGCGGTGGATGCGCTCGACCACGTCGGGGCGCGTCAGACAGAGGAGGTCGTTGTTGCCCTTGAGATCGTGCGGATGGGCCGCGAAGCGTTCGCCGCGAAAGTCCTGCTCACCGAGGTCAAACGTCTGAACCATCGTGCCCATCGCGCCGTCGAGGAGCACAATCTTGGACGCGAAAAGCCGGCGAAACGCATCCGCCCTCGCCGAAGCTTCGGCGGACAGGCCGGCGGTGGCCGGTTGAGGGGCGGGAGAGGTGTCCATGATCGACGAAGCCTAGGTACGGCCGGCGGGTTGGCAAGAAACATATCCACGCATCTGAATTCGTTGATGCGTAAGGTAGAGATTACGCTTGCGACTTCCCGGGCTGGGGCGTGGCGTGCGGGGGTTGGTTGTTCGATGAAGCGTGAGAGTGGCGCCTCCTCCTTTCCGGACCGGATGGTTCTGCTCTTGTCGCGATTCCAAAGGCAGAACTCATGACATCACTCTCAATATTTGTGCGCCGCGTGCGCCGCGTGTGGCCCGCTTTGGCGCTGGCTGCCCTGCTCCCGGCGCAGACGCCGCCCGCCCAGCTTCCTCCGGTCTACACGACCGCCACCCGGACTCCGGCCGAGGCGCAAACAATCGGATCGGTGGTTGAGATCGTCACCACGGCGGACCTGGCGCGGCGGCAGGTGGCCACGCTCGCGGGCGCCTTGGGTGGCGCCGTGGGGGCGCCAGCGTTCGCGTCAGGGGCGGGCGGCGCGCTCACGTCGTTGTTCCTGCGCGGGGCGAACTCGAACCAGACCCTCTTTCTGGTCGACGGGCTGCGCCTCAACGATCCGAACACCGACTACGCGGTGTTCCTGGGTGGTGCGTGCATCAGCGGGTGCGACAGCCTCGAAATTTCCCATGGTCCGCAGAGCACGCTCTACGGCGGCGAGGCGGTGGGGGGCATCATCTCACTGCGGGCGCAGCGCGGGGCGGGTTCGCCCGGTGGTCGGATCGCGGTCGAAGCCGGCGGCTTTGGCACGGTGCAAGGCGGCTTCTCAGCGCAGGGGGAACGAGGGGCGACGGCGTGGAATTTCTCCGCCCAGGGCGGCCACACCGACAACGCGCGACCAAACAATGCCTTCGACTCGGCCAACACCGTGCTCCGGCTCGATCGCCAGATCAGCGAGCGTATCAGCGTTGGCGGGACGGCACGGTGGTTTCACGGGGTCTATGGCTCGCCGGGTGATCGCCACACGAACGATCCCGACAACGAAGAACGGGAGGACAACCTGCTGGCGACGGCGTTTGCGGATCTGAAACTCGCGCCGGATTGGACGGCCCGGGCGGTGGTGGGCGGCCAGGACCGGCGCTTCGTGGCGGAAAGCCCGCGGGCCGGCCGCGCGACGGCGATCACGGTCGTGACGAACCGGCGGGCCGTGTTCGATGCGCAGACGACCTATTCCGGGATCGAACGACATCGGGTGACGGCCGGCGTGACCTCCGAGGCGAATCACACCCGCAACACCGGCTTTGGCGCCATCAACCGGAAACAGGGCTTGCTGGCGGTTTTCGTGCAGGACGAGTATTCGCCGCAGGATGACGTCTATCTGACCGCGGGGGTGCGGAACGATGACTTCGACACGTTTGGTCGCGCCACCACGGGGCGGGTGACCGCCGCGTGGCTCGTGGCGGGCCGCGCGATCAAACTGCGGGCCAGTTACGGCACGGCCTTCCGTTCGCCGAGCTTCCTCGATCTCTACGGGCAAAGCGCTTTCTACGTGGGTAATCCGGGCCTGCGGCCCGAGCGTGCGCGCGGCTGGGACACGGGCCTCGATTGGTATCTGCCGAACCGGCGCGGCACGGTGAGTGCGACGTGGTTCGACACGAGGCTGACCAACCTCATCGCGAGCACGGGCAATTTCCGCAGCGTGGAGAACATCCAGCGGGCCCGCACGCGTGGCGTGGAATTTTCAGCGCGGGTCGACGTGAGTACCGCGCTCGAGCTGCGCGGAAACTACAGCTACCTTGAAGCGGAGAACCAGACTTCCAGCCGGCGTCTGCTCCGCCGCCCACGGCATCGCGCCAGCGCGGATCTCTGGCGGGATTTTGGGCGCGGCTTCAGCGCCGGGGCGGGTGTGGCGGTTGCCGCCCAACGCGAAGATGTCGATGCGAAGACCTTTCGAACAATTGACGGCGAAGACTTCACGGTCGTACGCGCCTATGGCGAGTACCGGATTTCGCCGCGGCTCGCGGTGAAGGCGCGGATCGAGAATCTGCTCAATGAGAAGTACGAAGAAGTGAACGGCTACCCGGCGCTCGGAGTTGGCGCGTTTGGCGGCGTCGAGTGGAAATTCTGAACGCGCGACGATTGGACGGTCGCAAGCAAGCAAGAAATACACCCCAATCTTGGGGTGGCCTTCCCATCAGAAAAGGGGGAGATTCGTCTCTCTCAGATGCAGCCAACGCACCCCCAGCGTCGTGTCGTGATGGCAATCCGCGCGCCAATTTCCTTCCCCGCGTGATCGCACTCGTTTCCAGTTCGGCTTCGGAGCGGGCGGCATTCGCGAGAGTTGTCGCGGCGCGTGAGTGGCTCAGCGTCGACTGCGGGTCGGTGCGCGAGCTCGTGCGCCTGCTGAAGAGCAATCCGCCGGCGGTCGTGTTGGTTCGCCATCAATTGGTTGATGGCCATTCCGACGATGTGATTTCCGCGGTGGCGGACGCGGGTCGGGCGGCCTTGACGAGAATTATCGTGGTCATGACGGCCAGCGCCCCGCCGGCCGACGAGGCTCGGCAGGTGATCCTGGGGGCGGATTGCGTGCAGCGCGACCCGGTGCGGATGGGCGTCCTTGCGGAGTATCTGGCGAAATACCATCGCGCGCCGCGGCGTACGCGGGAACCGAAGCGCCGTTCGGAAGACGCCGCCGTGCCCTTGGCGGGTGCGCTCCTGCATCGGGCCAAGCGCATCCTGGTCGCGCGAGGGAAAACGGTGGCGCTCACCCCGCGGGAATTTGCACTGGCGGATCTGCTGGCTGGGACGCGGGAAACGGTGACGTACGATACCATTTACAGCGAGATTCTCGGGCGCCGTTTTTCGGGCGACACGAGCAACATTCGGGTCCTGCTCGCGAAACTTGTCGCGTCGGTCGCCGCGCTCGGCCTTGACCTGCGGCGGCACGTGGAGGTGCTGCCGAAGCTGGGCTACCGGTATCGCCAGACACCGCCGGCCTAGAACGGGCGGTTTCGAAAGCGTCTTGAGGGCCGCGCGCTCGGCGGGATCGGCGACGTTGGCGAGGTGCGGCCACGCGGTGGCAATCGCGGCGTGGCCGGGGCCCCTCGGCGTGGAGGAATTCGAGCGGGCGGCGGAGTTTGACCTCCGGGGTGAGCGGAGCGGTTGATGCGGGTGAATCGCTGCGGCGGTTTCAGTCACTTTTCAGTTGTCGCGCTCGATCTCCACGAGGATCCATCCTTGCAGAAGTTTTCGCCGGATTGGAGGCAGGAAGATTTTGTTGGTAAGAAGATTTTCCAAACCACGGAGGCAGTTCAGACCAGTGGACCTTGCTGCGCGGATGGTCCCTCCCCGGATCATTTCGCCACGGAGGAAGCTGAACGACCGGCTCCACGTCTGGTGAATGGCTACCGCTCCGAGAAATATTCCTACCAGTGAAATCTTCCTGCCTCTATTTCAATAGCTCTCCGCAGCCGCTTGGTCTGGGCGACGACGAACTCGCCCGCCTCTTCTTCGAAAATGACGCGGAAGCGGCCAGGTTTATTCCGGGGCGATGCGCGCTTCGAGGGCCTCGGCCGTCACGAAGCGCCCGGCCGGCACGGCGCCGCCGATGATGAATTGGTGGTTGCCCCAGCCGCGGTCGGTGCCGCTCGCAGCCGGAACGTAAGTTCGGCCGAAGTCGGACGCGGTGAACGTCGCAACCTGGTTCGCGACCCCGAGTTCGGGGGTGGAGTCGTAGAAGGACTTCACTTACGGCGGTTGGAAACCGCCGCTCCGTGGGGTGGTGAGGGCGGTTGAACGCGGTCGCCGTTGGGCGGCGGACGGTAGTCCGCCCTACTGGAACATCTTGTCCTGCGGATTGCCGGCGCTGAGGAGGTAGGCGGCGAGGTCTTTGAGCTCCTCGGGATTCAGGGCGTTGATCAGGCCGGGGGGCATCATCGAAATGGGAAAGTCTTTGCGGGATTTGATTCGCGCGATTTCGACGCGCGTCACCTCGTCGGGGGCGAAGGGGTTGGTCATGATGGAGAGCCGGCCGGCTTCTTCGCCGACGATGCGGCCAATGATGGGATCGCCTTCGGTGAGCGTGAACTGCTCGGTGCCATATTGGTCGCTGATGACTTTCGAGGGCTCGACGATGTTTTCCATGAGGTCCTTGATGCTGTAACGGCTGCCGGCGCCCGTGAGGTCGGGGCCGATTCCGGAGCCCTCGCTCCCGAAGCGGTGGCAGACGATGCAGGCGGTGGCGGCAAACATGGCTTTGCCCTGGGCGAAATTGCGGCCGGTCAGTTGGCCGGAGACAAGCGTGGTGGCTTCCTCCACGGTGTAGGCCCGGCCCGGGCCCTTGGGGCTGACGGCCCCGGCGGCGATGGAATGAATCGGGGCCTTTGATAGCTCGTCGAGTTTGATGCGTTCGGCGGAATCGGTCACATGGGCGAGCGACTCGGTGCGGATGTTGCGAATGAAACCGGTGAAGCTGTTGCCGCCTTTCCAAACGGCCGTGCGCGGAAACCACGAAAAATATTCGCGCCGGAGCGCCGGCGTCCAACCGACGGTCGCGTGGCGGAGGTTGTAGGCGTAGACCATTTGCTGGCGGTCCGAACGACTGGCGGTGACGCTGTTGACGGTGGCGCCGTAGCGGTCGTTGCGGGCGAGGAGGGCCTGACTGGCCTGTTCTTCGGGCGCGGTGCCGGGTCTCTCGGCCACGCGGAGGAGAGGGACCGTCTTGGCGACGACGGTCGGCGAATCGAGAAAGATGAGGAGCGAAACGAGTTCGCGATTCACGAGCGGGTCGGCGTGCGGGAAGAGCGGGTCGAATTGGGCGGCGAGGCGGGCGCAGGTGGCGGCATCCGGTTTTCCCATACGCGTGAAGGCGAGCTGCCAGGCGCGGAGGAGCGGGAGTTGCCGCGCGGCGGGTTGTTTTGCGAAGTCGAGGCGCGACAGCGAATCGATCAGGCGCGGTTGAAGATACTTCGGTCCCACCCGGGCGAGCGCGATGAGGGCCTCGATGGACGCGGTCGGGTCTTTCTCGGCGAGCGCGCGCTCAGCCCAATTTTCCGGAAACTGACGCTCGAGGGCGACGCGGGCGGCGAAGCGCACGAAGCGGTCGGCGTGCGCGAGGTGGGGCCACGCGGTGGCGATCGCCCCGGGGCCGGTGCCCTCGGCGTGGAGGACTTCGAGGGAACGGCGGAGTTGGGCCTCGGGCGTGGGGGCGGCGGGTTTGGCGGGGGCGGTGCTCTCGCCGCCGGTATAGGTCACCCGGTAGAGCGCGGCCTGGGTGCGACGACCGCCGACGGCAAAATACATCGCGCCGTCGTTGGGGTTGACGATGAGGTCCGTGAGCGGAAGGGGTTTTCCGGATACGAATTCCTCTTTCTCGCCGCGGAAGGTGGCGCCGTCAGGCCGGTGATGGATGGCGTAGAGGGTGCCGTAGGTCCAGTCGGCGGCGAAGAGGGCGTGCTGATACCTGGCGGGAAATTTTGCGCCGGTGCCGAACACGGTGCCGGTGGGCGAGCCGGGTCCGAGATCGATGGTAGCAGGGAGACTGTCGGCGTAGTAGTCGGGCCAGCGGCCGGCGCCGGAACGCCAGCCGTAGTCGGCGCCGTCGACGACGTGATTGATGCGCGTGGGCATATACCACGGGGAACCCTGGTCCCACTCCATGTCGGAATCGTAAGTGAAGAGTTCGCCGTTTTGGTCGAAGGAAAGGTCGAACTGATTGCGGAAACCGAGGGCGAAGAGCTCGACGGTTTTCCCCTCGGGATCGGTGCGGCCGATGTAGCCGCCGGGGGCGAATTTATTTTTCGCGTGGCCGCGGGCATCCCACATGCGCGGGAGGAGATGGTCTTCGTCCCAGCGGACCGGGCGGGATTTGTCGAGGCGGGTGGGGAGATCGGTGTGGTTGCCGTTGGCGAAGTAGATCGATTTGCCGTCGGGCGAAAGCGCGAGCGAATGGGGGCCGTGTTCGCCGCTGCCTCGCATCTCGCGCAGGTATTTGAATTCGTCGAATTGATCGTCGCCGTCGGTATCGCGCAGGCGCCAGAGGCCCTGCTTGGCGGGAACTTCGTCGACCATGACGTAGAGGCTGTTGAAGGCGTAGAGCAGGCCGTGGGCGCCGACGGCGGGCGAGGCGGAGCCGTCGGTGCTCTGGGCGCGTTTGGGGGTGGCCCGCGGCCCGCCGCCTGGAGGGGGTGTGACGGCCGGGAGCGTGATGGCGAGTTTCTCGACCTTCGTGCCGGTGGAGGTGCCGAGGGGCGGGAGGGTGAGGCGATAGAGGGCGCCGTATTGGTCGGCGGCCGTGATGCGGCCCTTGGGATCAACGGCGAGGGCGACCCAGGAGCCCTGGTCTTCCTTCGGGACGGTGTAGAGGAGCTCGACCTTGAAGCCGGGGGCGACCTTGAGTTCGGAGGGATCGGTGGCGACGGCGATCGCGGCCATGGCGGTGCGGCTGGATTGGCCGGCGGTGGGGGCGGCTGATTTGGCGTTGCCCCTGGCTTTCTCGTTGGGCGTTTGCGCGGGGAGTGCGGCCGCGGCGAGGCCGAGGAGGAGCAGCGCGCCGAGGCGGGGGAGGCGGTGGTGGAACGGGCGGAAGGATGTCATGGTTTGGGAAAGAGGGAGCAGGAAAAATCGGAGAGGTGGAACGCTAATCTGCGCTGATCTTCGGAGGTGGGAGGGCGTGACCGTTGGGTGCGGGCCTCGCCTAATCGCCGAGGCGCAGCCAAACAACCGCGACCGGCTCTGGTCGTAGCACGGTCATCTGGGCGAAGTCCTCGTTCTTGGTGATGATGACCGCGCCCGTGCGAGCGACGTTGGCGCGGCGCGGAGGCCAGACAAGCCTCGTTTGCCGGCGAGGGTTTCGCGTGGGGCTGATCTGGCGGACACCGAGGCGGGGCCCGGCTTCACGCAAGCCTACGACGTGAAACGGCGCCTCGTCCACGACTCACCTCACCGCGGCCTTGAGTTCGGCGAAGCTCGCGCGGTGTTTTCGAATCGCGGCAACTGCTTCCGCAGCGGCATCACTTACAATGCGGCGCTGAAGCGCTATTTCTGGTGCCAGATTCTCCCGCACAGCACGCATCCGCTCGGCATGCGGTTTCAGGGCGGCTTCGGCATCTATGATTCGCCCGAACCCTGGGGGCCGTGGTCCACGGCGTTCTACACCGAGACGTGGGATGTCGGCCCGGGCGAGAGCAGCAGCCTGCCGACGAAGTGGATGAGCGCCGACGGCAAGACGATGCACCTCGTGTTCTCGGGGGATGATTCGTTCTCGGTGCGGCAGGCGACGATTTCGACTCATGAGAAAAAGTAAGCTCATGAGATGACACGACAAGGTTGCCTTCATCGCGGGAGTCTTACCATGACCATCGTCTTCTGCGTCAGTCACCATTGCGCCGGCCGCTTGCGGATATGGTTTGCTCTGCTGCAAGCGGTGGCTGCCCTGAGTTCGAGTAGCCGAGGCTTTGCTGCGGAGTTCATCCTGATCCGAGGTGGCGAAGTCATAGCCGGCGAACCTGCCTCCCGCGTGGACGATTTCGAGATGCAGGAACGACCCGTGACTAGCGCCGAGTGGAGGGATTTTCTTCACGCCACCAAGTATCCCGCACCGCCGAGTTGGCGAGGAGGGGAAATGCCGCCCGGTTAGGCGCACGACTGAGGGAACACACGGGGCACGTTCAGCGCTCGACCCCAAGCGCCAAAGCCAAGCCCGTTCGGCTGTTTGCTGCCGCGGTAGTTCAGAGCGAGGTGCCGGCTTGACGGACGAAACCCGGTTTTTCATCGCGCGCCCGCACGGCGAATACACTTTCCTCCAATCCTACGGGCGAGCTACCGATGGCTTCGCCCCGGCTCGGTTCGTTTTCGGACGTCGGGGCGTTCGATGCATCCGCCAGACCGCTCGAACGGACCTTTTCGAAAGGCGGAGTGGAACTCCGCACCTTCCGTCGGGTCAGGCTCGCCCGCGTATCGTCTTGCCCACGTGGCAGCCGCGTCATACGTTGGCCGACTTATGGAAACCCTCTCTGTGAAACTCCCCGAACCCCTGGCCAAGTGGCTGATCGCTGAAGCCAACAGCACCCAGCGCTCCCGCTCGGACCTCGTGCGCGAGGCTTTGGAGCTGCGGCGCCAAGGAAATGGGCGAACGTCGAAAAAGCGCATCACGATGGCAGAGGCAATGGCTGATTTGCGCGGCACGGTCTCAGGCCCAACCGACCTTTCGACCAATCCAAAACACTTCGCTGACTTCGGCAAATGAGAGAGGTTGTCCTCCTCGATACGGGGCCGATGGTCGCTTGGTTGTGTGCCACCGATCAATGGCATGAATGGTCGGCGGACCAGTTTGAGAGGCTGGAGCCAGCGTTCATTACGTGCGAGGCGGTGCTCACGGAAGCGTGTTTCCTCTATGCGCGAGCGGGCGGCGATCCGGCGAAAATTGTCGGTAAAGTGCGTCAAGGCTTGCTGGACGCGACGTTCACGCTCGCTTCCGAAGCCGCGGCCATCGAGCTGCTCCTGCAGCGCTACGCCGACAAGCCCATGTCGCTCGCCGATGCATGTCTGGTGCGGCTCTCCGAGGTGCACAAGGACTGCCGCGTCCTCACGCTGGACAAACACTTCAAGCACTACCGACGCTACGGCCGGTCCGTGATCCCGCTCATCAGTCCGTGGTGATGGGGCGGTAGTCGTTCCGATCATTTCAGTGAGTGTTCCGGTGCTCGCTGCTAGCCTTGGAGCGATTCTCTGGTGGTCGCGGTGCCGGGGCCATCCGCCGCTTCCAAAACTCGTTTGGGAAGGTCGGCTGGATTGCCGGGCCTGGGGCGCAGCCGGGTGGACGCAGCCGGCGGTGTCATGTCGCGGATCGCGGATTTGGCATCAGCTTCGAACCGCACCACGCGCCCGCACGCTGGTGTGGGCGATCTGGATTTTGAGTCCGAATGAACTTCCGTCCCAAACGCCACTTCAACTGACCTGCGAAAAACCGCGCTGCAAATCGCGCATGAAACGCAATCCGCCAATGACCGTAAAAGTGGTGAGTCGAAAGATGCCGGCCGCTGTCGCTCGGATGCTACACCAGTTCGCCTCTTCGACTCAGGCACCCGATGCCCGATTCCGCCAACAAGGCCGTGTTCCTCAGCTACGCCTCGCAAGACGCGGAGGCCGCGCGGCGCATCTGCGAAACTCTGCGGGGCGCAGGCATGGAGGTGTGGTTCGACGCCGATGGCGGACTCGAACAAGGCGACGAGTGGGACGCGAAGATCCGGCGCCAAATCAAGGAGTGCGTGCTCTTCCTCCCGCTCATCTCGGCCAACACGCAGGCGCGGCACGAGGGTTACTTTCGCATCGAGTGGGAACTCGCCGCCGAGCGCGCGATGGGCTTCGCGTCTGGCGTACCGTTCATCCTGCCGATCGCGGGTCGCCATCGACGCGACGCGAGAGGCCGATGCGCTTGTGCCGGATCGTTTTCGCAAGGTGCAGTGGACGCGATTGCAGGGCGGCGAAATGCCACCCGATGTGCTCGCCCGCTTCCTGAAGCTCTGGTCGCACCGCACGGGTGCGCTGAAGCATTCTGACGCGTGGGCCGGTGACAAGGACCGGGCACTGCGCGATCTCGCCGGCCTGCTCCGCGAGCCTGGCGTTCATTTGATGCGTCTCGAAAGTGGCGACGACTATCGGACGCGAATAAACGTCCACGAACTGCGCACCTCGTTGGAGTTCTTCCCGCTGCAAGGCGACCCGCGCTTCGAGGCGCTGCTCAACGACCCGAAGAACAACGAGCCGTTGTTCTAGTGTGCCGACCGCAAAGTAGCGTGACAAGTAGCTGCGAGCGCCAGCGAGTGGAGCGCGCCGGTGGTCCACTCGCTGGCGCTCGCAGCTACACGTCGCGAAAGTTATTGGTCGCGCCACTAGCGAGGCTGCGCCTCAGCCCACGGAACTACTGACCACACGCCGGCCATGATTTGCACGCCGTGTGGCCGTTGGTGATGTGAGGAGCGTTGGCAACGATCCGTGGCCGTCGTCAGAATCTTTGCGTGAAGGTGAGGAAGAACGCGCGGGGCTGCACGGGGACGTACTGGAGCATGGTGTCGCGGCCGGTCGCGGGGAGGGACGTGTAGCTCTGGCGGTCGCCGGGGTTCACGCCCCAGCCGCGCCAGGTCATCACGCCTTCGCTGTCGAGGAGGTTGTTGATCGAGAGACCGAGGGAACGGGTGCGGCTGATGGTCCAGCCGGCGTTGAGGTTGAATTGGTTGAAGCGCGGCAGCGTGATCACGTTGGCGATGTTGCCGGCGCGTTCGCCCATGTGGCGCCACGAGAGATTCACGAAGCCGCTGCGCACGCGATAGTCGAGGGTGGTGTTGAGGATGAAGTCGGGGTTGTTGTCGGCATCGCGGCCAGAAAAATCCAGGTAGGTGTCGTCATCGCGACCGTTGGAGCCGGCGACGAAGACCTTCCAGATCGTGTTCTCGGGTTTCTGCCAGGTGAAGACGGAGCGGATGCGGAAGCGGTCGGTCACGCGATACTCGCCTTCGAGCTCGACGCCGAACGTGGTCGTCATGTTGTAAATTGGATCCGGGTAATAAAGCGTGACGCCATCGGCCTCGGTCGCCTGCGGGTTGCTGTTGATGTTGCCGAGACGCGACCAGAACGGTGTGGCGGTGAGCGTGACGCGCGGGGTTTTCCACCGGTAGCCGAGTTCGACCTGTTCGACGGTCTGCGGCTTCGGCCGGAGGTTGTTGAGGCGGAAAACGGAATTGTAGTTGCGGAAGAAAGCGTAGTCGGGGGCCTTCTCGCCGTCGGCGACGCGGACGTAGAAGGAGTTTTCGTTGTTGATGACGAAGTTGGTCGCGGTGGACCACGAGAAGCTGCGGACGTCTTTGTCGAAAAACCACTGCGCGGCGGGATTCGGGACGGTGAAGCGATTGTCGGCCATCGTGAAGGGATTGCCGTCGGCGCCGCCATAGGTGGGATCCCAGTTGCCGCGGGGGTTGAGCGAGCCGGATTGGTTGAAGCCTTTCACGCGGAATTTTTCGCCGCGGAAGCCCCAGTCGATGCCCCAGCGCTGGGAGAGGTCCCACTTGTGACCGAAGAAGTAGGCGAACTGGCGGGAGATGGCGAGGTCGCGCGTGTAGCCGTTGCCGAGGGACGTGAAGCCTTCGGGATTGGTGAGGAGGACAGGCCGGCCATTCCAGCCCTCGACGGCGGCGAGGGCCGCGGCGGGCGTGCCCGCGGGCTGGTTGGCGGCGGTGGCTGGTATCCAGGTGATGGCGACGGGCTGCGGCTGCTCGGTGAGCGGGGCGGCGGTGCGGCCGCCGCTGCTCTGGCGGTCGGAGATGTCGTCGTAGCCGAAGTAGCCGCCGGCGGTGAAGGAGTGGGTGCCCCATTTTTTGGTGATCGAGAGGCGCTCCATGATTTCGTCCATGTGCTCGTTGGCGACGCGGCCGGTGTTGGTCCAGAAGGCGCTCGGCACGATCTGGCCGTTGGGCAGGTTGGCGAAGCGGACGACCTGGCCGGCGTTGACGAGGGCGTTGGCGTTGACGGTGTAGTTGCCGTTGGAGGTGACCTCGGCGAGGACGCTGCCGGTCTGGCGGTCGGCGAAGCGGTAGAGGCCGGCGGGCACGCGGCCGTTCTGGGTGCCGCCGCTGAACTGAATGGCCATGCTGCTGAAGAAATTCGGCCACTCGAGGGAACGCGGAGTGATGCCGGCGGAGGAATTCCAGTCGGCCCAGTTACGGCTGAATTTTAGGTTGTGGTTGAGGGACCAGCCGCCGCCGAAGTCGTGTTTCCACTCGATGCCGGCATAACGCTGGCGGGAGCGGACGGCATCGGCGGTGTCGAAGGTGGCCAACGTGGAATCGGACTCACGCGGATATTGGTGGGAGCTCTTGGGAAAAAGGTTGGTGCTGTAGCGGCTGAGGCCGGGGAATTGCTTCGGGTCCTGCGGATCGCGGGCGAGAAGGTATTCATACCAGTGGTTCCGGTCGTCCATGTATTTGCCGTAGATTTTCACGGAGCCCTGGCCGTAATCCTTGAACAGGTTTCCGCGCACGACAAAGCCGTTGTTCATCGGATAGCCGTCGGCGGGGCGATGGCCCATGGCGTAGCGATAGAAACCGCCGAGGCTGTATACCCAGCCCTTCTGGCCCAGTGGCCCGCCGTAAACCAAGTCGGCGCGATAGTGGGGCTCGCCGCGTCCTTCGAGGCCGAAGCGAGTGCGCACCTCGCCGCCAGCGCGGGCGGGGCCGGTGCGCGAGATGTAGTTGAAGGCGCCGCCGGGGGAATTGGACGACGTGATGGAGGCGCTCCCGCCGCGCACGGCCTCGACGCGCTGGAGCGTGGCGTCGGGGCGGTTGAAGTAGGAGGCGTTGTAATTGCCGAAGGCGATGTTGGTGATCGGCAGGCCGTCCTCCTGCATGGAGACGTAGTATTGGCCGGTGGATCCGTCGGAGCTGTCGGCCGAGATGCCACGCGAGTAAACCATGCCGCGGATTTCGCCGAGGGAGGAGTTGACGAAGACGCCGGCGACCTCGAGCAACATGTCGTCAGCGCTGAGATAAACCTGCTCGGCGAGATACGCCGAGGTCAGCGTGGTGATCGCGGTTGTCGCCTTTTTGGCTTCGGTGGCGTTGAAGACGCCGGTGACGACGAAGTCCTCGAGTTTGACGGCGGAGGACGTCTCGGCTGACGTCGGAGCCTTGGTGGCGGTGACGGACGGGGCGGGCGCGGTCTGGGCGGCGAGCGTAGCGGCGAAGAGTAGGCCGAGGGCGAGCGCAGTTGCGAGGGCGGAGGTGCGCAACGCGGGGGCAGGGGGTGGGGTTTTCACGGGGGCGAGCATTCGCTTTTTTCAGCGGATGCCAAAAGGAAACGCGCGAAGGCGGAATGCGAGCTCCCAAGCATACCCTGCTTTCCGGCGGGGATGAAAGGTCTGTGACTTAGCCCGAGGCTCGGCTCGAACTGGATCGCCGGGGCTACTGCACCTCGACCAAACGCATCCCGGCATCGAGCTGCCGGATGATTTCGGGCCACGCTGCTTCCATTTTGCGAAGGAGGTCAGGCGTGCGGCAGTTGCCGAGGCGCAGCCAAACAACCGCGACCGGCTCTGGTCGTAGCACGGTCATCTGGGCGAAGTCCTCGTCCTTGGTGATGATGACCGTGCCCGTGCGCGCGACGGCGGGCAATTCCCGGCCTTGTGTTTTGCGGGGATGTGCTGAGACTGAAGCCATAATGAAAACCGTCAAAATCATCGTGGAAAAACACGCCGACGGCTACGTCGCCTATCCGGTCGGCGTCGAGGGCGTCGTCGTTGGGCAGGGGGACACGTTTGAAGAGGCGATGCAGGATGTGCGCTCGGCGCTCAAGTTTCATGTAGAGACCTTTGGGCCGCAGGTCTTGGAGCCGGAGACGCCGGCGCTCGACGCCTTCGTGGCCGAGGCCACCATCTGATCGGTGCGCGGCGCATGGCGAAGTTTCCCATCGACGCGCCCAAGGCGAGAGTGTTGAGGGCGCTGAAAGCGCTTGGCTTTGAGTTGGTGCGAGAGCGCGAGCATATCGCCATGGTGCGACAAAATACGGACGGCACCCGGACTCCGCTCACGATGCCGAATCATTCGCAGATCAAAGGCTCGACGCTGCGGCTGATTCTCCGGCAATCGAACATCACGCGCGAAGATTTTCTGTCGGCATACGAGCAGTCGTGACGAGCAGTCATCGCGCCCGGGAGCACTCCTTGTGGGCGGCGAGCAGACCCTCAGGGCCGCCGTGATGGATCCGCTTGTACGCGGTCGTCAATTCATTCGCTATGGGTCCGATACCCCGAAGCTTGCTTCGGCTTGGTTGCAGCCGGCCTCGCTGAGGCCGGACCGGGGTCAACGACCCCGGCTGAACGGTCCGGCTTTCCGAAATGCCCCGGAGCTTGCTCCGGGGATTTTTACCGAGCAGCGCCCGGGCATGGCGGAGGGCGTCGGCCCGCTTCTCGCGGCCGGCGGGATCGTCCGGCGGCGTCAACGCCGAGGCGTGATGTCCACGCGCGAGAACCCAACGCACGCAAAGGTCATGGTCTCCCTTTGCAAAGGCGGCCTCCCGCAGATTCAGAAAGACCGCAGATGGTCGGATGCCGGGGTTCGCATCTGTGGTCTTTCTGAATCTGTGGGAGGTCCTGCAGGTTCCTTTTGTTCCGCCGCTGGATCGAGCTGCTGGGCGGTCCGCTGAAATTGAGCCCAGCGGTGCTGCGGGATGACGCGAACCAAGCGACGGAATCAAGGGTAAGAAGATTTTACTGGCAGGAAAATTTTCTTACCCAAAAAATCTTCCTACCTTTACTCCGGCGATGCGCGATGCGGGCAGCAGTCGGCCGCTTTGGTCAGTCGTCCTTGACGGGTAAGCGCAATGGCCGGCTTTTCAATAACGCAGAACCTTGAGCGGCAGGCCAGCTCGGGTCACCCGCGCGCGGGAACGCAGCGACTGGCGTTGCCGGCGGCGGAACTCGGCGCGCTCCGCGGGTGTGAAAACCCCCGTGCCCTCAAACTCCTTTAGCTGCTCCAGAAGGTCGGGAAAAGTTCCCGCCGGCGGCCGCTCGATCGCACGCTTGATCACGGCGGAGAAGGATTCGTGTTTTGACTGCCGGGCGGATCTGAGCGTGCGGTAAGCCTCGAGATCAACGCTGATGGTCTTTTGCGGCATGCCGGGAACTTGCTAGACGGGTTTCGGCGGTCAAGGCCGGTTTGGCTTTGCGGCAAGGCCGTCGACCGTGACTGACCAGGTGTTCGCAAAAGGTTCCTCTCACCTGCGTTCGAGCGTCGCGAGCTCCTCGTCGATCAGGCGGCGGAGTTCGCGCTCTTCCGAGAGCTGCTTGGCCTCCTCCGTGGATTCATTTTCGCATGGGTCCGATACTCCGAAGTTTACCCGCCGGAGGCGGCGCCAAAGGCGACCAGGGCTTGCCCGCCGGAGGCGGGTGAACTTCGGCTTGGTTGTAGCCGGCCTCGCTGAGGCCGGACCGGGGTCAACGACCCCGGCTACACGGTCCGGCTTTCCGAAATGCCCCGGAGCTTGCTCCGGGGATTTTTACCCTGACTCTACTTTGTTACCCTTACGAAATTATCCAGTGAAAGACTCGGGAATTGGAGGCGGGGTGCCCCCACCCCGCGAGCGCGATTGAAAAACGCAATTCCGCGGGGTGGGGCACCCCGCCTCCATTCAGACATCACAAAGTAGAACTAATGCCCCGGAGCGAAAGACCCGGGGTTTCCTTTTTTCCAAGAACGGCCGGGGCGCGTGATTTCTGATGCACTACCGGGCGGCGGCCTTGAGTTCGGCGAAGCGGGTGCGGAGCTGCGCGAGGCGCGGGGCCTGCGCGGGGTCGGCGGCGAGATTGTGTTCCTCAAGCGGATCGGCGGCGAGGTCGTAGAGTTCCTCGTGTTTGAAATCGGGCCAGTAGATGTACTTCACGTCCTTGCGTACGAGGGCTTCGGAGGACGGGATGAAGTCGATGCTGCGCACAGTGGCGTGCTCATAGAAAAATTCGTCGCGCCACTTCGGCGGCTTCGCGGCGAGGTAGAGCGGCGCGATGTCGCGGCCTTGCATCGTGGTGGGCGCGGGCGTGCTGGTGACGGCGAGGATCGTGGGCGCGAGATCGACGTTGAGGGTGAAGGCGTCGCGCGTCGTGCCGCGTTTCGCGGCGGGCGTGCGCGGGTCGCGAATGATGAGCGGCACGCGGATGCTCTCCTGGTAAGGATACCATTTGTCGGCGAGGCCGTGCTCGGCGTGGAAGTAGCCGTTGTCAGTCGTGAAAATGACGAGGGTTCGATCGAGCACGCCCTGCGCCTTGAGTTCCGCGAGCACGCGGCCGCAGACGGCGTCGGCCTCGGTGGCGAGCCGGTAGTAGTTCTTCATGTATTCCTGGTAGCGCTCGGGGGTGTCGAAACGCCAGGTCCAGCGGTTGCGGCCCTCGTTTTTGGCGTTGGCGATGAACGGAGGGAGGCGGCGGAAATGATCGTCGGTGGCCGTCTTCGGCACGGGCACGGTCACATCGTTGTAGAGCGCCAGGCTCTCGGGCTGAGGGAGATACTGCTTCGGATGCTGGTCCTCGGCGTGCGTGGCGATGAAGGCGAGCGTGAGCACGAAGGGTTTTTCCTTCGGGCGCGTGCGGAGGAACTCCATCGCGTCGTTTTCGTTTTTCTTGGTGACATGGATCTCGGTGCCGTCGGGCTGCTTGATCCAGTGACGCATCGGGGTGATGCGGCCGGCGCCGAAGTCGAACTCGGCGGCCGGAAACGGGCCGTTGTGCCACTTGCCGACGTGGCCGGTGTGGTAGCCGCGCGCGCGGAGGAGGGCGGGGTAGGTCTCGGCCCACGGGGTCTTGATCGCGCCGCCCTGCGCGGCGCTGCCATTGCGCGAGAGCCACTGGCCGGTGAAGAGATTGGCGCGGCTGACCCAGCAGATGGAGGTGGTCACGCAGTTATGCGTGAAGCGCACGCCCTCGCGCGCGAGCTGGTCGAGGTGGGGCGTCTTGACGACGGGGTTGCCGGCGATGCCAAGCGTGTCGTGCCGCCAGTCGTCGGCGTAGAGGATGAGGACGTTGAGCGGGGGCTCGGGTGCCGCAGCGGCTGCGGCTGAGATGGAGAGAAGGAGAGAGAGGGAGAGGGGGAGAAGGGAGCGGAGCATTGGTGCGATGGGTAACCACGAAACACACGAAAGACACGAAAAGGGGAAACAGAAAACTACGGAACCGGCGCCGAGATCGCGGTTGCCAATCGCGAGGGCTTGGGGGCACCGTCCCGCCATGAGCACCGTGCAGGAAGTGCAAGAGGCGATCAAGGGCATGACGGTCGAGGACCGCAACCGGGTGAAGGCGTTTTTGCTGCACCTCTCGCGCGTCGATGATCCGGCGCACAAGGCGGAGATGACGCGGCGGCTGAAGGCGATGGAGAACGGAGGCGGCGTGTCGCAGGAGGAAGTCGAGCGGATGCACGAGGAGCTTTGTCGCAAGGGGCTATGAGCCTCGGCTACCGTTACACGGTGGACGAAGGCGGATGCGAGTTGTTGCACCGGTTGCCGAGGAGAAAACGCGAGCGATTGCTTGTGGTCTTCCGTCACCTCGCGGCGCTTCCTTTCACCCGGGGCGACCATCAAGGCGCGGACGCGCGCGGGTTGCCGCTGGAGGTCGCGCTGTTCGAGGAGAAATTTGTCGTTACGTGGCATGTCGATCATGCCGGAAAGCAAGTGCGTATCGTCGAACTTGAGGGCGTTTGAAACGCCGGGCGGCGGCTTGAAAGGCGCCGATCCGTTGTGGTGGGTAACCGAGCAACGAGGCGCGACCCGCCTTCGCACAAGGCTACGCCGGGGCACGGCGGCTCGTCCACGACTGAGGCGGCCGGGCTCAGAAGCGCCCGTTGATCCGTACCGTGATCGTCGTGCCGGGGTAGTTGAAGTGTTCCATATTGTCGGGCACGCCGCGGTAGCGCTTCTGCGGGACGTTGGTGAGGTTGTCGATGTCGAGGGTGACGTTGAGCGTCGGGCGGAGCTGGTAGCCGAAGCCAAGGTTGATGCGCTTGCGCTCGCGCCACTCTTCTCCGATACGACTTCCACCATGAAACCACGCCCGTTTCTCTCTGCCCTCGTTAGCATGATCGTTGGGTCGGGCACCGCCACCCTCGCCGCCGACGCGCTCTCCGGCACGATCGAGGGCCGGGTCTTCAATACCGGCACCC
>SXGU01231019.1_pt1 | contig 19293 bp, 23 predicted proteins | sample 3174531 | NCBI WGS metagenome assembly SXGU01 (sample SAMN11356863, study PRJNA531348) | freshwater metagenome | isolation source: freshwater sample F1-140 | place: China: Fuxian Lake, Yuxi | collected 2017-12-25 | reverse complement strand
TCGACGGCCCACCCGGCCAGATCAGCAAGCGGACCGACGCGCTCGCCCAGCTCAGAGCAATCCGCGAACAACACCGGAGGACCGCATGACCGCTCTCGACGATCTCACTGCGCTCACCTACCACGTGCAGCGGATCAGCCAGGCCTGGCCGGTCTACGCGCGGACGCGAGCCGACCACCGCCGCGGCGCCTACCCGCCACGATCGCTCGGTGATGGCGGCAGCCGCGGGACCGGAGCTCCATCAACGCCGTCAGCAGATCTCGATGACCGCGCTCTCGACAGCGAACTGGCCGACATCGAGCGGCACTTCGAGAATGCGCGCAAGGAACTCGCCGCGGCGGAACTCCTGGTGTTCGCGCGCATCACGCCCGTGAAGCCGCTCGAGGACCCGCAGCCGCGCTCATGCGACAACCCCCAGTGCGACTGGACCCACGACGGCCACGGCGTCGACCCACGCAGGTACGCGGGAGGCCGACGACTCTGCGGCCGCTGCTACCAGCATCACTGCCGCCACACGAAGCACTACCCGCTCCGCGCCGACGGCACCCTCGTCCACCCATGGGCACGCCGAGGCGACGAGTTCGTCAAGATCGCGATGGCCGGCGACACCCTCACCCCCACACCTGTCGCCTAGGCGACAACCGAACCTGTGACCAGGGCATCCTTGCGCGAATCCCCACGATGTGATTCACTACCTGTAGATGACCGCTCGTGCGTCCAGCGCCGAGCGGTCTCTCGCGCCCGGGGGAGGGGCACCCTCGATTCCTCGCGGGCTCAGCCCCACCAAGACCCTCGCCCTCTTCTTTTCTCTCCCGGCCGAATGTTCGAGGTGGGTAGTGCCACGTCGTGAGTCGAGGCCGTACAACGGGGCGTGGCAACGCGTCCGGCTCGAGGTGCTGCGCGCGTCGGGCTGGCGTTGCTTCGAGGCGGGGTGTGAGGTGCGGGCGTCGACCGTCGATCACATCGTCCCGTTGAACGAGGGCGGCGCCCGGTTGGATCCGTCGAACCTGCGCGCGTCGTGCGCGCAACACAACTACGGCCGGCCGGGCCGGCGGCTCGCCGAGATGGCGCGTGTGAACCGGTCGACGGCGGCCGTGCGCGCGTGGTGACCCGCCGCAAGACGACGAACGTCGCGGCGTTGGCCCGCTGGCTGACCGTCGAGCGACGCGCTGCGATCCCGGCGGCGCTCGTGCAGCTCGCCGAGTCGTTGGCCGCAGCGGTGGATCGAGACAGCCAGACGTTCTGTGCGGAGTGCAAGCGGTCGGGAGCGAACGCCGCGCTGTGGCGCGAGTACCGGATCACCCTCGGGGAACTCGCGACTGCGTCGGGCGGAGACGACGATGGTGAAGAAACGCCCCTCGCCAAGATGCGTACCGCGGTGGCAGACGCCCCGGTCGCCAAGCCGAAGAAGCCTCGGGCCGGCAGTAGCAGCAGCAGCCGAAAGCCTCGGGCTCCCGCTGATGCCGTGGCAAAGGCTGGTGGCGGACGTCGGCCTCGAGCTCCTCGATGACGGGACGCCTGCCTACCGCGATGTGATCTTCACGGTCCCACGCCAGAACGGCAAGACCACGCTCGTGCTCTCGTGGGAAGTGCAGCGGGCGTTGCATTGGGCGGAGATCCTCGGCGTCGCGCAGCGCATCGCCTACACGGCGCAGACCGGTAGCGATGCCCGCAAGAAACTCGTCGACGACCAGTTCCCGCTACTCGAGCCGCGCAAGAAGGCCCTCGGGATCCGGACGTTGCGCAGGGCGATCGGTAGCGAATCGGTCGACTGGCTGAACGGATCGAAGCTCGTCGTTCATGCGTCGAGCGAGGACGCCGGTCATGGCGGCACGCTCGACCTCGGCGTCCAAGACGAACTGTTCCACGACGCGGACTGGCGACGCGATCAGGCGATGGGCCCGTCGATGATCACCAGGCCCCACGCGCAGAAGTTGAAGACGTCGACCGCGGGGACTGCCGACTCGGTCGTGTGGAACGACACGATCGCGCTCGGCCGTGCGACCGTCGAAGCGGGACGGACCACGGGCGTCGCGTTCTTCGAATGGTCAGCCGCGTCCGACGATGACCCAGGCGACCCGCGGACCTGGTGGTCGTGTATGCCGGCGCTCGGTCGGACGATCGGCCTGCCGGTGATCGAGCACGAGTACGAGACGTTGAAGCTCGACGAGTTCAAACGCGCGTACTTGAACATCCCGACGAAATCGGATCAGCGAGTGATTCCTCGAACCGTCTGGGACCTGGTCTGCACGCCCGATGTCGAAGCGACCGCCGCCGTGTTCGCAGTCGACGTCAACCCGGAACGGTCCGCGGCAGGGATCGTCGCCGCTGGACCAGGCCCGATCCTCGAAGTTGTCGACTACCGAGCCGGTGTCGGCTGGCTCGTCGAGCGGTGCGTCGAACTCCACGACCGGTATGGCTGCCCGATCGCGTTGGATGGGAGCGCGCCGGCAGCGTCGTTCGTCCCCGACCTCGAACGGGCCCGGGTCCCGTTGACGATCCTGAAACCGCAGGAGATGCCCAGGGCTGCCGGCATGTTCTTCGATCGTGTCGTCGGCCAGCAGGTCCAGGTCCGCCGCCACGACGATCTCGACCAGTCCGTTGACGGAGCCGACAAGCGCATCGTTGGCGATGCGTGGACGTGGGGCCGGAAGAACTCACGGACCGATATCTCGCTGCTCGTCGCCGCGACCGTCGCGCTCTGGTGCGTCGCTCAACCAGACACCGGCGAATCGGCGCCGATCGTGATGGTCCTCGGAGGAAAGAACGCATGAACTGGACCAGCACACTCGAACGTGTCGTCGCGAACCAGAAGGCACTCACGCCAGGAAAGGTCCTTCTGACCATCATCACGCTCCCGTTCCTGCTCGTCGGCTGGACGGTCGGATGTGCATGGCTGATCCTGTCGGTGTTCTGGGCGGCGTTCTACGTTGGGATGCAGCAAGCCCGCGAGCTCGTCGCCCGTGATGGCGGTGGCTGATGGGGATCGCAGAGGCGATCCTCGCCCGCCGTGAGGCGCGCCGATCCGACCCCGTGACGATGGAGGAGTTCGGGTATCTCCTCGGCCAGCGCGGCGGAAACAGTGTCCGCACGAAGGCCGGCGTTACCGTCGGGCCGCGTCGAGCGTTGGGGATCTCGGCCTGGTATCGAGGCGTGTCGTACTTGACGAACACGCTCGCGTCGCTCCCGATGCACACCTACCGGACGGTGGGCGACTCGCGTTCGCGTCGCGCTGCGCCGCTCTGGCTGGAACGCCCCGACGGAGAACTACCCAGGTTCGGGCTCGTCGAGCAATGGATGATGGCGCTGCTCCACAAGGGCAACGCGTTCAACTTCAAGATCCGGTCGGGCTCGGGTCAGGTTGTCGGGCTCCGCCCGTTGCATCCCGACCGCGTCAAGGTCGGTCTGTCGTCGGACGGAACGAAGGTCTTCCAGCTCGACAATCGCGACGACATCGGGTTCACGCGCCGCGAGATCCTGCACATCCCCGGCCTCGGCGACGACGGACTCGTCGGCCTCAACCCGATCCAGTACCACGCCGAAAGCCTCGGGCTCGTGACCGCCGCGGACGAGTACGCGGCCCGCTATTTCGGCAAGGGAGCGCATCTCCGCGCGTACATCTCGCTCCCCGGCACGATCGAGCCGGACCAAGCCGACCGGCTGAAGGCGCAGTGGGAACGGTTCCACTCGGGAATCAACGCCGACGAGTTCGGCGTGCTCGGCAACAGCGCCGAATACAAGACGATCAGCCTCGACCCGCAACAGACCCAGCTCCTCGAGACCCGCAAGTTCGGCGTGACCGAGATCGCACGGATCCTCGGCGTGACCCCCCACAAGCTCTACGACCTCGAACGCGCGACGTTCTCGAACATCGAGCATCAGGCGATCGAGAGCGTCACCGACAGCATCCGACCGTGGGCGGTCCGCATCGAGGCGTACGTCAACTTCGACCGCGACCTTCTCGCCGGCGTCGACCCTGTCCGCAACTTCGTCGAGTTCGAACTCGACGGCCTGCTCCGCGGCGATCTGAAGTCCCGCAACGAGGCGCATCTCGCGTCGACTGGTCGACCGTGGCGGACCACGAACGAGATCCGCCGGCTCGACAATCAGCCGCCGCTCCCCGGAGGCGACGTCCTCATCGCACCGCTGAACTACGGACCTGTCAATCCCGACGGGTCGTTCGGAACCCCGACACCGGACGGAGAGCCAGCATGAACCGTCCCGTTCGCATCGCTGCCGATCACGTCTTGACGGTGCCGCTGTCCGACATCGAGATCATGCGCGGCGGCGATGGCCGGACCGTCACCGCGTACGCGGCGATGTTCGCTCTGCCGTACGAGGTCCGAGACCAGTTCGGGCACTACGACGAGATCATCAACCGCGCGGCGTTCAACCGAGATCTCGGCCGGGCTGGCCGCGCCTATCACGTGCTGTTCAACCATGGCCGCGACCTCTACGGCAACCCATCGGACCGGTACTCGATGCCACTCGGCCTTCCCCTCGAGGTGAAGCCTGACGGCCGCGGTCTCCTCACCGTCACGCGCTACTCGAAGACCGACCTCGCCGACGAAGTCCTCGAACTGATCCGCGACGGTGCGATCACCGCGCAGAGCTTCCGCGGCCCGATCTACAAGTCGAGTCCCGGCCGGCAGGGCCCGAACGGCCGGCCGGTGATCGAACGGTTCGAGATGGGCCTCAAGGACTATGGGCCGGCGCCGTTCGCGATCAACATGGGCGCCGAGATCGTCGGCGTCCGCGCCGAGTCGGTGTCGGATCTCGCAGGGCAGATCGTTGCTCTTTCCCCGGCCGAACGCGCCGACCTGGTGTCGGTCCTCGCCGGAATCTCTCCCGACCCCCACGAGGACGACCTCGACGACGTCGACGTCCCTGGTGGCCAGTCGGCCCCCGACCCCCTTGCTGAGGCCCACGTCGCACAGCCAGGCCAGTCGATCGACCTGCTCGCGCTCGCGGCGGAAAACCGTCGCCGGCGCACCCAGGTCTGACCACCAATCCACCGCCCGAGCAGGGCAGACCACGGAGGAACCGTGACCACAACCGAAGCTCCCACCGTCCAGGATCTGATCGATGAGCGTGCGCGCGTCCTCGACCAGATCGACGACATCATCCGAACGGCGACCGAAGCGGACCGGACCTTCACCGACGAAGAGCGCGTCGAGCACGACGAACTCGTCGTCCGCTCCGCGTCGATCGAAGGCGACATCGGTCGTCTCCGCATCATCGCCGAAGACGCCGCACGGTTCGCCGCGCAGGACGCCCGACGTTCGACCGCGATCCCGATGGTGAACACGATCACCGTCGCGCCGCCCACCGCGAACCGGTCGTTGACCGAGCTGCTCTGGGCGACCGACGAGGCGGTGCGCGCGACCGGAGGCAACGCCATGAACCCGGTCGAGCAGGTCGCCGTCCGGTCCGAAGGTTCCGGCGAGATCGTCGTCGGACCGCGCCTCAACGAGTTCCGGCCCGAGCACCGCTCTGCGGTCCGCGCGTTCCAGGACACCGTCGCCGACATGGTCCTCTTCGGGCTCCTCGTCGACAAGAGCGCGAAGAGCTCCGTCGACGGCTTCGAAGCAGCCCGGTCGCACCGCCTGATGCGTCCCCGCTGGGAGCAGGTCCTCCGTGCGCTCGACGTCGACACGGCCGCCGAGGGCGGTACGTGGGTCCCGACCGGGATCGGCGCGTCGCTCCACGAGAAGGTCCGGGCCGCCGGCAAGGTCGCAGCGCTCTTCACCCGCATCGACCTCCCCACGAACCCGTGGAAGTGGCCGATCGAAGGCGCGGACGTCACCGCCTACCGCGTCGCGGAGCCGACGACCGACACCGAGACGAAGGTCGCGGCGTCGACGCCCGGCACCGTCGCGGCGACGTTCGACGCCGAGATCTTCGGCGCCCGAGCGTTGGTCTCCCGTTCCCTCGAGGTCGACAGCGCCATCGCGATCCTGCCGTACGTGCAGTCCAAGATCGTGAAGGCGTTCGTCGAAGCCGAGGAGAAGGCGATCCTCGACGGCGACACCGACGGCACCCACCAGGACAGCGACACGAACACGGCCGGCACCACGTCGGCATCGTGGGCGTGGGACGGTCTGCGCAAGCGGGCCCTCGCGAACGCGTCGGCGGCGACCACCACCACGAGCGTCGCGAACCTCCTCGCGATCCGGGCGCTGATGGGCAAGTGGGGCGTGAACCCCGCCGACCTCGCCTACATCGTGGGCGTGTCGGCGATCCACGACCTGATCGCCGACACCAACCTGCTGACCGTCGACAAGATGGGGCCGCAGGCCACCATCCTCAACGGCCAGATCGGCAGCGTCGGTGGAGTCCCGGTCATCGTCTCGGAGCACGTCCGCGAGACGCTCAACGCCTCCGGTGTGCACGACGGGATCACGGCCACGAAGACCTACAACCTGTGCGTGAACCGGCAGGAGTGGGCCCTCGGCCAGCGGATGGCGCTCGACGTCGAAGTCGACGACAGCATCTACCGCGAGACCTACCAGCGGGTCATGGTCGGCTTCATGCGCGAGGACTTCCAGAACATCGGGGACGCCTCGACGAACGACGACACCGCGATCGGCTACAACGTCACGCCGTGAACCTCGGTAGAGGGCCGGGCACTTCGGTGCCCGGCCCTCACGTCGATCCGGCAGCGTTCATCGCCGCGCTCAGCTACAAACCTGGCTGGAAGTTCAAGATCGCCGGCCCGCAATCCCGGTTCCTGTGCATCTTCGCGACGACGCCCGACTCGCTCGACCCGACGCGGACGCGCTGCACGCAACACCAGTTCGCGCTCCCCGGTCCGCTCACCCGCGAGCAGTTCGCGCGGTGGACGCTCGATCGGATCCTGCAAGCAGAACGACACGAGACCTGCGAGTTCTTCATGCTCGCCGGCCATCGGCCGTTCTTCCCGCACCACCAGGACGAAGGCTCGCCCTACGAGCACGTCGAACGATGGGAGACCTGATGCCGCTCCACCCGCCCGACGCCGGTCTACGCCCGGTGCGTCTCCGCCTCGACAGCGTCCAGCCCGGCAAGGTGCAGGTCATCGTCCCGCCAGGCGATGTCCTCGAGGTTTCCGCCGACGTCGCCGGGCAGCTCGTCGCGGCCGATCCGCACTTCGTCGCCGAGGACAGCACCGCGAAGCAAGACGCCGCAGCCGCGCGTCTCGCCAGCGCCGAGAGCGCAGACGGCGCCGGCGACGAAGAGCCGACCACAGCCGCGCTCTCGAAGCCGCGCGGGAAGCGAACGGCGAAGGCCTGATGCTCGAAGCTCCCGTCGCGCACTCGCGCCATCTCCGCGGCGCTGCCGCGAACCTGAACGTCGACATCCTCGATGAGAACGGCGAACCTGCCGACGCGTCGGGCACGCTCACGGTCGGGATCACGAAGGCCGACGGCACCGAACTCCTTGCCGCTGGTTCGTCGACGACGAACCCGACCGGGACCGGGAGCTACACGCGGGCGCTGACCGTAGCGCAGACCGCGACGCTCGACATCTTGACCGCGACGTGGACCGACAGCACTGACAGCAGCACGCTGATCACGGTCCACGAGATCGTCGGCGGCTACTACTTCACGCTCGCCGAAGCGCGCGCAGCAGACGCGACTCTCGCGGACGCGGCCCGCCACGACGACACCGGATTGCAGGCCACACGCCGCGACGTCGAGGAAGAGTTCGAGGCGATCTGCGCCGTCGCATTCGTCCCGCGCTACCGGCGAGTCCGGCTCGACGGTGACGGGACCGCCCGTCTCCTCATCCCCGACCCGCTCCCACGCACCCTCCGATCGGTCCGCGTCTACAGCGACGCGACGACCTACACGTCGTTCACCGCGGCGGAGATCGCAGCGGTCACGCTCCCATCGAACGGAGTGATCGAACGCACCGACGGCGGCGTCTGGGCCTACGGTCGACAGAACCTCGTCCTCGAGTACGAGCACGGCCATGACCGGCCGCCGGCAGAGATCAAGCGTGCGGCGATCGCGCGGGCACGGCAGCGCCTCCGGTTGGGGAACAGTGGACTGCCCGATCGCACGGAGACGTTCACCTCGAACGAGTTCGGAGCGTTCAGGCTCGCGACCGCCGGCCGCGACAGGGTCGGTACCGACTGGATCGATGCGGCATTGGCTCGGCACTCCGAGCGGATCCCAGGTCTGGCGTGAGCACGACCAGCCCTGTGCGCGCGTTGGTGTGCGCGACGTTGGCTCGCAAGCTCCGCGAACGGCATGATCTCGCCGGGGTCGATGTGCTCGACGGCCCCGACCTCGCGGACACCGCACAGAACACGATCCTGATCGGCGATGTCGAAGGGTCCGACGGCGGGATCCGCAACATGAAGTCCGGCCGGAAGCAACGCGTCGACGAGTTCACGATCACCGTCCTGATGCGCGCGCTCACCCCGCAGAACACCGCAGCGGAAGCACGCGCGACCGTCGAACGGTTCGTCGCTGCGCTCGACACGATCCTCGCCGAAGATCCGCTGCTCGACAGCACGCCCGGCCTGCAACACGCGGTCCTCGCCGGTTACGACGGGCCGGATGCGGTCCCGACCCCGGAGGGCTGCGTCGGGTTCATCGAGGCCCGCGTGCAATGCACCGTCCACCTGATCTGAAAGGCAGCACCGTGAGTGAGACCGTCGAGGTTGTGTACGTCGGCCCGCACGCCGAGGTCGAGGTCGAATGGGCAGGCGGCTGGATCACCGCCGCGCGTGGCGTGCCGATCGCGGTCCCGCGCATCCTCGCCGAGGGCGGCACGACCGACCAGGGCACCATCGACGCGGAGACCGGCGAGAGCGTGAGCTCACAGATCGGCGGGCTCCTCGAACAGTACGACATCTGGCAGCCGGCGAAGAAGACGGCAGGCAAGAAGGACGACGCGTCGGTCTGAGTCGTCCGCCGGCGGGCCATGGAGGGCCACCGCCCGGACGCGCCCGGCACCCCGGTGCCGGGCGACAACCGCACCATTCACGAGTTGAGCGACGGAGGCCAACGTGCCCATCGAAACGCAAGTCGGCTACAAGGACGAGAGCACGTGGGGCACGGCTGTGGTCGTGGACCATTTCATGCCGTTGTTGAGCGAGAACATCGCGCCGCAGATCGACAAGCTCGAATCCGACGCGCGCCGATCGGGCCTGCACGTCCAACGGTCCGACATCTCGATCCCGATCATCAAGGGCTACTCGGGCTCGATCGAACTCCCGATCATGTCGAAAGGCTTCGGGTTCTGGCTGAAGCATCTCCTCGGCACGGTCGCGACGGCAGGCCCGACCGACAGTGCGTACACGCACACCGGCACGATCGGGAGCTTGCTGAACGACAGCTTCACGTTGCAGGTCAACCGGCCGTTCCACGACTCGGAGACGAACCAGGCGTTCACCTACGAGGGCGGCAAGGTCACCTCGTGGGAGATCACCGCGGGCGTCGACGAGGAAGTGAAGTTCTCGGCTGAGGTCGATTTCGAGAACGGGACGACCGCGACCGCGCTCGCGAGCGCGTCGTACCCGACGTCGCTCGAACTGCTCTCGTGGGCGCATAGCGCATCGACCTTGACGGTCGGCGGGACGACCGTGCCCGTCACCCGCTTCTCGTTGAAGTGCGACAACGGGTTGAAGACCGACCGGCACTACATCCAGGGCTCGGGGTTGAAGAAGCAGCAGGTCGCCGCCGCCTACCGCGACATCACCTGGGAGCTCGAGGCCGACTTCGACAGCCTCACTCAGTACAACCGGGTGGTTGCGACGACGAACGCCGGCCAGTTCGCGCAGATCATCGTCACCCTGAAGGCCCCGACCCTGATCGGCGCGACCGCGTATCCGGCGTTGACGATCACGATCCCCGCCGCGCGGTTCGATGAGATCGACATCGACAACTCGGGCTCGGACCCGGCGATGCAGACCCTGTCGGGGGCGGTCAGGTTCGATGGGACGAACAGCGCCGTCACCCTCGCGTACGCCTCAACCGAGAGCACTCCGTAACAGGGGTGGCCCGTTCCGCTGGCAAGGTCCACGTCCAGGGCCTCGCCGACTTGCAACGCGAGCTCCGCTCGATCGACGCGAAGCTCCCGAGAGAGTTGCGGCGCACGAACCTCGAAGCTGCGCAGCTCGTCGCGACTGCCGCACGCAATCGAGCGTTCGCGCTCGGTGGCGTCGCCTCCCATGTCGCCCCGTCGATCAAAGCCGCGGCCGAGCAACGCGCAGCGAAGATCGCGTTCGGTGGGGCGCGTTGGCCGATGGCGATGGGCGCGAACTTCGGCGCCGGGCATGACACTCTCCGGCATGTGGTCCGGCAGGGCCGGGGCGTGATGGTGCGTGGCTGGAACCAGTTCCCTGAGTGGGGCGGGAACCAGTTCACCGGCGGGGCGAACGACCGGTTCATCTACCGGACGATCGCTGCGACCCGCGACAGGTTCATGGACGAGTACCAGCAGATGCTCGACGCGTTGATGCGCCGAGCATTCCCGAACTGAGAGGGCCCTCCATGCCGCCTCCCCGCCCGAAGAAGACCGGCGAGTCGACCGTGATCACGATCAAGGTCGACGACGACGCGTTCGAGTTGCGGCTCGACGAGATCAATGCCGTGGATTCGACCGCGGTCCGCAACGCGACCGGCATGAGCCTCCGCGGCCTGCTCGACGCGGCCGAGTCCGACCCGGACATCGACGTCATCGCCGCGCTCGTGTGGCTCGCTCGCCGTCAAGGGGGCGAGCCACGCCTCGCGTTCGCGACGGTCGCCGCCGAGATCAACTACGACTCGTCGTTCGACGTCGGCCGGGCAGGGACCGTCGAAGCGGGGGAAGAGCCCGCCGCCGACTCCGGCGGCACCTCCCCCAGCTGATGCGCGAGTACCCCGGCCTCCTGCCGTGGCACCTGGACGAGATGTGGCCGGCGGAGATCGACGAGCTCGTGGCCGCGATGAACAAGCGGATCAAGGCCGAGAACGCCGCGGCACGCAAGAGGAGGTGAACGATGGCTCAGAAGCGCCGACTCGAGGTCATCATCGCGGGCAATGCCTCGGGCCTGAGGGGCGCGTTGGGCGAGGTCGAGGGCTTCGGCCGGAAGGTCTCGGGGGTGTTCCGTGGGTTGGGTCGTGCTGGGCTGATCGGGCTTGGTGGGCTCGGCGCTGGCGCGGCGGGCGGGCTCGGGCTGGCGTTGGGCGAGGCCCGCGAGGCCGAGAAGATCGGCCGGATCACGGACCAGCTCGTGAAGTCGTCGGGTGGCGCTGCAGGGTTGACGGGCGATCAGGTCGCTGGGCTGTCGGAGAAGTTGTCGGGATTGGTGGGTGTCGACGATGAACTGATCCAGGCGAACGCGAACGTGCTCCTCGGGTTCAAGAACGTCAAGGAGGGTGTCGGCGCAGGCAACGACGTGTTCTCGCAGACGCTCGGTCTCGCTCAGGACATGAGCACTGTGATGGGGACCGATGCGAAGTCGGCGACGCTCGCGCTCGGTAAGGCGCTCAACGATCCGATCGCCGGGATGACCGCACTTGGTCGATCGGGCGTCCAGTTCTCCGACGCGCAGAAGGAACAGATCAAGCAGTTCGTCGAGTCCGGCGATCTCCTCTCCGCACAGAAAGTGATCCTCGGCGAGGTCTCGTCCGAGTTCGGTGGCGCGGCGAAGGCCGCAGCCGATCCGCTCGACCGACTGAAAGTGATCGCCGGGAACCTCATGGAGCGGCTCGGCAAGAAGCTCCTCCCGGTCGCCGAGAAGCTCGCGAACTGGCTGGGGGAGAACCTCCCGAAAGCGTTCGACGCCGCGGCGCCGTTCCTCGACAAGTTCGGAGCGGGCGTCGCGTGGCTCTCCGAGAAGATCGGCGAGATGGTCCGGTGGGTGCAGGCGAACTGGCCGCAGATCAGCGCGACGATCGGCCGAGTGCTCGATCAGGTCCGCGGCAAAGTCCAAGTCGTGATCGGCTGGGTGATGACGTTCTGGGAGCGGTTCGGCGACGAGATCATGAGCACGATCCGCGCGGCGTGGGACTTCGTCGTGAACACGGTCACGGCCGCGGTCGAGATCGTGCGCGGGATCATCAAGGTCGTCACGAACCTGATCCAAGGCGATTGGGGCGCTGTCTGGGATGGGATCAAGCAGGTCGTCTCGGGCGTGTGGAACGCGATCACTGGCGTCGTCGGTTTCGCGATCAACCTGGTGAAGAACGCGATTTCCGCAGGTCTCGAACTGATCAAGGGCCTCTGGTCGACAGCATGGGAATGGGTGTCGCGAGAGGTCCGTGAGGCGGTCGGCGGGTTCGGGTCGTTCATCTCCCGGTCGATCGACAACATCGTCGGCTGGTTCACGAGCCTTCCCACGAAGCTGCTGCGTGCGGGCGCGGGGATGTGGGACTGGATCTCGGACACGTTCAAGGCGGCGATCAACAAGGTCATCGGCTGGTGGAACGATCTCGAGTTCAAGGTCCCGAAGATCCATATCACTGGCACCAACATCGACGTCGGCGGCAACACCATCGGGTTCCCGGACCTCCCGTTCCTCGCGCAAGGCGGGACCGCGATCCGCTCGGGCTGGTCGGTGGTCGGAGACGACGGCCCCGAACTCCTGCACATGGATCGCGGCGCGACGGTCGTCCCGCTCACTCGTTCCGGCTGCGCGCTCGGAGGCGGTCAGACGATCAACCTGACCGTGCAAGTCACCGCACCGCCAGGCGCCGACCGACAGTGGCTCCGGTGGCTCGCAGATCAGCTCGCACGCGAAGTCCGTGACGGCGGGCCGCTCGGCCTCGCACTCAAGAAGGCGACCGCATGAGTACCGTCCCGACGCTCCCCACAACCTGGACGAACGCGTCGCTCCGCGAAGACAACCTCGCGAACGCTGTCAACGACATCGCTGTCGTCCTCAACACGATGTTCCCGCTCGGCACGACCTGGGCCGATTGGACGCCGGCACTGACTGCGACGACCACGAACCCGACGCTTGGCACCGCCTCAGTGGCGCGCGGCCGGTACTTCCGGGTGAACAAGCTCGTCGTCGCCGAGTTCCAGATCAAGTTCGGGACGAGCGGAGAGAACCAAGGGAGCGGCGCATACCGGATCTCGCTGCCCGTCCCGTGCACCACGGGCGCGAATACGAACAGCGCGATCCTCGGCTACGGCCACATCCGCGATTCGAGCGAAGGATTCCTCGGGCTCGGCCCGGCCTCGTACCGCGGCGTCACCCTCCACACCGCGCCGAGCGTCTCGACGAGCGTTGTCGGGATCGTTCTCAACTCGAACCTTCCGAACCCGACCGCCGGGCAACTCTCCGACGCCTACACGATCACGAACGAAGCAGCCGACCGGACCTACGACGCGAACGCTACATCGATCGACGAGATCGCCGACGTGCTCGGCACGCTCGTCAACGACCTCGACGAAGCGTTCAAACAGAACCTGTCCGACAACTGCGCCGCTGGTGTCCCGTGGACGTGGGCAGCGAACGACGAGATCATCGGCGTTCTCCTCTACGAGGCGGCCTGATGCCGGCGCTCGGCTCGATCTCGTCGGCGACGAGTATCCCGACCGACGCGATCAGCGCGGCCGGGTCGACAATGACCGGCCCGCTCACGCTGCCCGGCGCTCCGACGAGCGGGCTCCACGCCGCGACGAAGGACTACGTCGACGCCGCGAGCACCGGCAGCCTGTCCGACTGGAAAGAGGCGGTGCGCGCCGCATCGACACAGAACGTCACGCTCGCGACCGGCGTCGAGAACGGCGACACGCTCGACGGTGTCGTCCTCGCTACCGGCGACCACATCCTCCTCAAGAACCAGACCGCCGGCGCGGAGAACGGGATCTACACGGTCGCCGCGTCGGGCGCGCCGACGCGCCGTGCCGACGCTGATGGAGCAGGCGACTTCGTGCAAGGCACCGTCGTCCTCGTCTCGTCAGGGACAGCGAACGCTGGTACGACCTGGTTCATCACGACGACGGGCACGATCACGATCGGGACGACCGCGACGACGTGGGTGCAGACATCGACTGGTGCGACGATCACCGACGGGAGCATCACCCCAGCGAAGATCGCCCAGCCGACCTCGACGAAAACCGCGAACTACACGGCGACCTCGGCCGACAAGTTCGTGCGCGGGACCGGGACGTGGACGCTCACGATCAACTCGAGCAGCGCCCGCGAGCTCTTCGTGAAGAACGCCGGGACCGGTGTCATCACGATCACCGCGACGTCGGGAACGATCGACACCGCAGCGTCGATCACGATCGGTGCGGGCGAAGCCGTCCATCTCGCATCATCCGACGGTCTGACCTGGGACCTCTACTGATGAAGGACCGCTGATGGCCTACGCCCCGACCTGGCTGCGAGAGGTCTCGATCGCGCCGCGTACCGCCCCCGCCGAGATCAAACGCGGCTGCCGGTATGTCTGCGCCGACGCCGGCGGCGATGACAGCGCCGACATCAACTCGTTCGTCGACGACATCATCACCCGGTTCGAGACCGCCGGCGGCGCCCAATCGTCGAGTGTCTGGAACCGCCCGGCCGTCCACATGGTCCCCGGGCTCTACACGGCCAAGACGTCGATCCTCGCCCGCAGGGTCCGGCTCGAAACGAACGGCGCAGAGTTCAAGGCCCACTCGGCCCTCGCCGCCCTCTCCGGCGTGAACCGCAGCATCTTCCGGATCGAATACGCCGGGAGTGGCGATCCGGTCGACAACTTCGTCGTCGCGGGCCAGCCGGTCATCAACGGCAACAGCCTCCTCGTCCACGGCATCTACGCGAACATCACTGCGCAAGGCGCGAACTTCGACGGGAAACCCGACCCGCAGATCATGTTCGACGGTGCGCTGCTCTACAGCTGCGGGCTGATCGGCCTCTATGGGATCGGGTCGCAGCTCCGCGAATGCCGGTTCCCGAACCTGCACTGCTGGAACGGCGACCCTGCCGGCGGCGGGTATGCGGCGGTCGACTGGTCGGGGACCGACAGCTGGTTCGACGACATCAGTGTCGGGTCGCAAGGCACCGGCAGCGCGATCGTGTCGCCGGGCGTCGTGATCCGTTCGGCGAACAACTTCGTCACTGGTGAGAGCTGGCTGAACCGCGGCAACGGGCTCGAGGTGCGCGCGGCCGACAACTTCGTCCCGCATTTCATCAGCCACGATAACTACGGCCATGGCGTCTACGTGAGCGGCGACCGGAACATGATCTTCGCTCTCACCTACAACAACGGGAACGCCGCCGCGAACACCTACGACGGTGTGAACGCCGCGAGCGATGGTGTGCTCATCATCTCGCTCGGCGAAGATCACACGACGAGCGAGCACGCTGCGAACACGCAACGGTCGGTGATCTCGGCGAGTTCGGTCGAAGGCAGCCTGCTCCTCGCGCTCGCGAAAGCCGGCCTGACCGACACGACCAACGCGATCCGCGGCACACCGTCGACTTCACAGAACTGGTATCGGGGAGTCCGCAGCGCTGGCGGGAACGTCGGCACCGTCCCGAACGCCTCCGCGAACTGATGAGCACGTGGGGTGAGTCGGGCGGCCTGTTCGGCACCGACGGCTTCGGGACGACGTGGGGCGATGAGGCCAGCAGCGGCCTGTTCCCGACCCTGCAGGTCCTCGTCAGCTTCGTCTCGGCTCCGCTCGACGACCCAGTGTTCTGGACCGACATCAGCCCCTACGTCCAAGGCGGGTCGTCGCAGCGGGGCAGGACCTCGGAACTCGAGCAGTTCCCCGCCGGGGTCGCGACCCTGGTGCTCGACAACTCGATCACGGATGGCAGCTACCGGCCGTTCGACCCTGACGACCCCGCGAGCCCGTTCTACGGCACGCTCACCACGAACCGCCGTTGCCGGATCCAGGCAGTCTGGGACGGCACGACCTACATCTTGTTCGATGGCTACATCGAGGACTGGCCGTCGGATGTGATCCCGTCGCAGGACTGGTCCGAGATCACCGTCACGGCGACCGACGCGTTCGGGCTGTTCGCCGGACGGAAGATCCGGCCGGCGAAGCCGTTCACGATCGGCGATCCGGTCCTCGGGATCCTCGACGATCCGAGCATCGTGATCGCGGGCGTGCCACGGTTCGGTGAACAACGGTCCGGGCAGCGCATCGATCGGGTGCTCGACATCATCGGCTGGCCCGAAGGACGTCGCGACGTCGACGAGGGCCTGACCCGCCTGATCGAACACACCCCGCCGGAGACCGCGTCGGTCCTCGACTACCTGCAGCAGATCGCTCGCAGCGAGTACGGTCGGCTGTTCGTCTCTGCTGATGGCGACATCACGTTCCGTCAACGGCGTGCGTGGACGCGTCGCACCGCCGAGCTCGTCTCGCAGGTGACATTGTCGGACGACCCGTCGGGATCGACCGAGTTCGCCTACGAGCAGTTGAAGCTCAGGCCCGGCGGCCGGCAGAACGTGAAGAACCTCGTTGTGCGTGGCGTCGAGGGCGGCCGGACGTTCACGAAGACCGACCAGGCGAGCATCGACAGCTACGGGCTCCTCGAGGACTCCCAGACCGACCTACTGATGCTCGTCGCGCAAGAGGCACAGGACCAGGCGTCCTATGTCCTCGCCCGCTTCAAGGACTCGCTGCGCACGATCGAGAGCGTGACCCTCAACCCGATCGGCGCGCCAGCCGCGGGGCTCTACGAGCATCTGCTGGGCCGCGAGATCGGCGAGCGGATCACGGTCGAACGCAGCCCGCGTCCAGGGGTGTCGACGTCGGCCGAGTTCTGGATCGAGGGTGTCGCCCACCAGTTCGGCGGCGATCTGCGCTGGCAGACGACCTGGTTCCTGACGTCGGTCGAAACACAGCAGTTCTTCACGATCGAAGACCCGCTGCTCGGCGTGCTCGACGACCCGAACGTCGTCCTCGCCTACTAGCCCTCGGAGGGCCCTGTGGATTTCTCTCGCACCGTCACGGACTTCGCGGCTGGCGATACGCCCGCCGCGGCGGTATTCGACGGTCTCTCGGAAGGCGGATACGGCGCCAAGACCGAGACGAGTTCGGTCGGGTCGATCACCGCGGCCGAGTCGACGATCATCTCCCGCGACTTCACCGCGATCGCGTCGCGGCTGGTGGTGATCTTCGCCGAATGCAACATCGAGTCGACCGTCGCTGATGACCGGTTCCGGATGCGGGTCAAGGAAGGAGCGACGACGCTCGGGTTCCGCGACATCGTGCTCGGTGTCGCGAACATCCATCAGGGCATCACCTGCATCGTTCCCGTGACATCGTTCTCGGCCGGGTCGCACACGATCACCGTGACCTTGGAACGCGTGTCGGGGACCGGGACCGGGCAGGCGACACTCGCCTCAACGTCACCGGCGGTGCTCGTCATCCTCGGCGCGGGGCCGAACTCGTGACCGTCACCTACAACGCATGGCGGTACCAGATCACCGTGGCGCAAGGCGCGACGTTCGCGCGTGCGTTCACCGTCAAGCTCGACGGCACGAACGCGACCGACCTCACCAGCTACACGGCCAGGATGCAGGTCCGCCGTCAGATCTCGACCGTCGCCTACCTCGCCGAATGGACCTCCACTGGGAGCGGAGGCGCGCGTCTCGTCCTCGGTGGCGTGGCAGGGACGGTGACGTTCGATCTGAACGCGACGACTACCGCTGCGTTGCCGCCCGGCCTGTGGTTCTACGACGTCGAGATCGTGAGCGGTACGGGTGTCGTGACCAGGATCCTCGGCGGCCGGTTCGAGGTCGACCCGGAGGTGACAAGGTGACGGTCGTCGAAACCACCGCCGCCGGGCTGGTCGTCACCGATTCTGGGTCGGGACTCATCATCACGGTCGATACGACCGTGCAGGTCCTCGAGGCCGACAGTGGAGCTGGCGGCCTCACCGAAGTCCTCGCACACGAGGCAGACACCACGGCGGCTCACGCAGCGTCGGCGATCTCGTTCACGCCGACCGGGACGATCGCCGCGACGAACGTGCAGGACGCGATCGCCGAAGCCGCGTCGGAGGGCGGTGGCGGCGGGGGGACGCTCGTCGTCCAAGAGGGCGACGTGACGGTGAGCGCGGCAGCGACCACCCTCGACTTCGCCGCCGCGGATTTCGACGTGACCGAATCGCCGTCGGGCGAAGCGAACATCGCGGTAGCGAGCGCACACACCGGGAGCACTCACTCCAGTATCTACACGTTGGCGGCGGCCTACGCCGACGCAGCCGATGCTGTCCATGTTGGGGCTGCGGATCCGCACCCGGGCTATGTCACGACCGCCGAAGGCGCCGCGCTCCAGTCGGCAGCCGAGGCGACCGCATCAGCCGCGCTCGGCGCGCATACCGGCGACACCACGGACGCGCACGACGCGAGCGCGATCTCGATCCTCGACACCGCGAACGATTTCACGGCGACGGATGTCGAGGGCGCGCTCGCCGAACTTCAGGCCGACGCGGAGGCTGACGACGCGGCGCTCGCCGCCCACCTCGCCGACACTGCCGACGCCCACGACGCGTCCGCGATTTCTCTGCTCGACACGGGCGGGCTCTACGCGGCGACCGACGTTGAGGGTGCGCTCGCCGAGATCCCAGAGCTCGCACGCGACACGATCGGCACCGCGCTCCAAGCCGGGACGGGCGTGTCGAAGGTCGTCGACGACGCTGCGAACACGATCACCTTGTCGGCCGACCCGTCGGGGTACGGGCAGGTCATCACCGGCGGGCACAGCTACACGCAGCTCGGTGGTGGTGGGACCGCGAGTGCGGATGCGGCGGAACCGACGGGGAACTTCACCCGGCGCGTCGCGTCGGTCTTGAACGCGCCCGACGTCGTCGGGTGGGGGAAGTCCGGCGCGCAGCTCTGCAGCCCGCATGGTGGCAGCGCGGCGGATGTGAACGGGGTGAGCGGCCTCGGGCTCTGGCTCCGGTTCCTCTACCCGAACCACTGGTATGCGCCCCGCTCGGGCTCGCACTCGGGGATCCCGACGCGGCCGGCGTCGAAGGCGAACCCGGGCCTGTACGTCTTCGACTACGGCTACAACGACGTGCTGCGCCTGTGGCCAGCGAACGGCGCGGGGTTGACGGGCGACACGTTCGAGCATCACCTCCGCACCCTGGTCGCGCGTGCCCAGGCCGCGATGGTCTACGACAGCACGAGCGGCACGGTCACCTACAGCGGGTTCGGGACAACGGTCAACACCGAAGACTCGGGCCACGCCTACCTCGCCTGCACCGGCCTCACCTGGCGCAAGAGCAGCACGAACGCCGACTACTTCGAGATCACGCTCCCCGCCGAGTTCAAGGGCGGGACCGTGTTCGTGACGATGGTCGCGCCGACGAACACCTACTGCTACCTCCTCGCCGGGATCGACAACGCCGTCACG
>SXGU01375922.1_pt1 | contig 19296 bp, 9 predicted proteins | sample 3174531 | NCBI WGS metagenome assembly SXGU01 (sample SAMN11356863, study PRJNA531348) | freshwater metagenome | isolation source: freshwater sample F1-140 | place: China: Fuxian Lake, Yuxi | collected 2017-12-25 | reverse complement strand
TTGGATAGCGCAGCGGTTTCCTAAACCGCGTGTCGCCCGTTCAAATCGGGCCGGGAGCGCCAGACCCCTCCGCTTGGGCACGCCCATCGGGGGGCTGAAGCAGATGGCAGTGAATACGCGGCCACGTGCTCCCGTCGGAACCCTGGTTTTCCGGCCTTATTGTCCGGCCGGTGTTAGAGTTAAGCCCAATGAAACGCGCGCTGCTTCTGACCCTTGGGGCCCTCGCCGGCAACCTTGTCACAACCCCCCTTCCCGCCGCGCCCACGCAGACCGATGGGCTGCTGGCGCAGGATAACAAGGATCGCAAAACCCTGTTGGGGGCACCCTTGAACGACCTGGCGTTTCTGCGCCGGGCGGCGGTCGACATCATTGGCCGCATCCCCACCGCAGCGGAAATCGAGACGTACCAGAAATGGTCGGCCACCACGCGCCGCACCCAATGGGTGGATCAGCTGCTCAAGGACCCGCGCTTCGCAGACCGCTGGACGGTGTTCCTCTCCGACGTGATGCGCGTGCGCAGCGAGGCGACCGGCGGCAATGCGCTTCTGGCCTATCTGCACACGGCCGTTGAACAGGGGCGCCCGTGGGATGAGCTGGCGCGCGAAATGATCGCCGCCAACGGCACCACCGGCAAGGTTCCGGCTGTCGGCTTTGTACTGGGCGAGGAGGCCGACCCGATGGCGCTGGCCGCCGCCACCGCGCAGATGTTTCTGGGCGTGCGCATGGGCTGCGCCCAGTGCCACAATCATCCCTTTGATTCGTGGAAGCAAAAGCAGTTCTACGAACTGGCGACCTACTTCGGCAAGACGCGCCGCATCGAGAACCGCTTCTCCAAGCAGATTTATACCACCGAGGCCGCCGAGACCACCGTGCTGTGGCCGCCCGAACGGCTGAAACCGGCCTCGCGCAATGCCGTGGCGCCCAAGTTCCCCATCGAGCTTGAGCAGTACGACACCCCTCCCGATCACATCAAGCGCATGCAGGCGAAGAAACTGGTCGCCCAACAAGCCGCCTTGGCCAAGGCCGACCCTGGCGCGTCGTTGGACAGCCTGCTGGACAAAGCGGACACCAGCGCGGCCTTCAAAGGCCCGAAGGCGGGCGGGTTCGATGTCGCTGGAGAAGCACGGAAGGACACACGCGCACTGGACGTGGAAGGCGACCTTTACCGGCAGAGCCTGCAACGGGCCGAGCTGGCCAAGCACGTGACCAGCCCGAACAACCGCTACTTCGCGCGGAACATGGCAAACCGCCTTTGGGCCGAGCTCATGGGCCGGGGCCTGTACGAGCCCGTGGACAACTTTCAAGGCGACAACGTCTCGCACCCCAAGACGCTGGAGCATCTGGCGGACGAATTCATCGCCAGCAACTTTGACCTGCGAAGCACCATCAAGGCCATCGTCCTCACCGAGGCGTACGGGCGCGGGGCCGTGGCCTCGCAGGCCACCGCCAAGGAACAGCGCGAAGCGGCCGCGGCCTTCACCGGCGCGAGCCCGCGCCGCATGCTGAGCGAAGTGCTCTATGACAGCATCGTCATTGCCGGCCATCTCACCGAGGTGAAATGGCCCGCGGGCGCCAACGTGCGCACACTGACAGAGTCGGTGCAGGTTCCCATCGGCCAGGCGGGCGGCAAGACCGTGGCCGGCGGCACGCCCAACATGGCCCCCAACATGATGGCCATGAAGGCCAGCGGAACGGGCTACGACCTGGAGCAGGCCATTTCCCTGGACTTCAACCAGCTTCTCAAGACCGAGCTTGCGAAGGACATCGAGGCGATGAAGAAGCTGACCGACGCGGAGCTGGCCAAGCAGCAGGAGGAAATGGCCCGCATGGAACCGACGCCGCGCATGCGCTACAAGACCATGACGGTGGAACGCAAGGTGGACGACAATCCCCGGTTTGGCAGCACCATGCAAATGGCCACGCCTGCGCCGCCGGCGCACTTTCTGCGCGTCTTTGGCCAGCCTGCGCGCGACAGCGTGGGCGAACTGCGCGAGCACACCCCCTCGATGCGCCAGCAGCTCATGATCCTCAACGGCAAGGCCACACATGAAGCCGCGCGAGTGGGCCCGCTGGAGCCGATGCACCGGCTGCTGAGCGGCCCGAAGGCACAGATCGACAAGGCCATCGAGCTTGCGTATCTGGAAATCCTGACTCGCAAGCCTGAGGGCGAGGAGATGGCGGCCGCGCGCGAAATTGTCGGCCAGGGCGAAGCCGCCTTTGAGGGACTGGCCGACCTGCGCTGGGCGCTGCTCAACTCCAACGAATTTCGCTATCTGCCGTAACCCGGACACAAACGCTCAAGCACAAATACACGGAAGGAAAACCATCATGGCTACTGGATGCTTCGACTATCAACTGACCCGCCGGCGCATGCTCTCGATGACGGGCGCCACGCTGCTGGGCATGCCCATCGCGCAGGTTCTGGCGCGCGCCGGCACAGCAAGCCCGGCCAAGGCCGAGCATGTGATCCTGTTCTGGAACGGCGGTGGCATGAGCCATGTGGACACTTGGGATCCCAAGCCGGGCCGGCCCGTGCAGGGAGAATTGGACGCCATCAAGACCAGTGCGGATGGCGTGCAGATCAGCAGCATCTTTCCCAAGCTGGCGAAGCAGATGCATCATTGCGCACTGGTTCGCTCCATCAACGGCAACAACGGCGATCACGGGCGCGCCACCTACCAGCTGCAGACCAGCTATAATCCCAGCCCCAATCTGCTGCATCCGGGAATCGGCTCCGTCGTGGTGCACGAACGGGAGAAGCTTGGAGAGCTTCCGCAATTCATCACCATCAGCGGCCAGTCGCACCGCGCGGGCTATCTGGGCCAGCGTTGCGAGGCCTACTATGTGGGCCGCCCCGGCGAGCGCGATCCGTACCTCGCCTTCCCAGCCGGCATCACGCAGATGCGCGGCAACAAGCGGCTGGAAATCCTGGCGCGCATGAACCAAAAACAAGGGGTGCGCCCCGGTGCGGGCGATCACCAGGCCGTCCAAACAGCGACGCAGGAAGCCGTGAATCTGATGCGCAGCCCGGCGCTCAAGGCGTTCGAGCTGGACAAGGAAGATCCGAAGACCTTGGAGCGCTACGGCGACACCGAGTTTGGGCGCGGCGCGCTGCTGGCTCGGCGTCTTGTGGAAACCGGCGTGCGGTTCGTGCAGATCAACCGCGGAGGGTTTGACACGCACACCAACAACTTCCCGGCCATGGAAGCGCACGGCGAGACGATGGATCCGGCGCTGGCCTCGCTCATCGAGGACCTGGCTGCATCCGGCAAGTTGGCCAAGACCCTGGTGATCATGCTCAGCGAATTTGGCCGCACTCCCGTGATCAACGCCCAAGCCGGGCGCGACCACCACGCCAGCTGCTTTAGCTGCTTCATGGCGGGCGGCGGCATCAAGGGCGGGCAGGTCATCGGCAAGTCGGATCAGGACGCAATGCAACCGGCCGAGCGGCCTGTGAAGCCCGAAGACCTCCATGCGACGGTGTGTCACGCGCTGGGCATCGACCACAAGAAAGAGGTCAACACGCCGCTGGAGCGGCCGATGCGACTGGTCGCTGATGGCGCCAAGCCGGTGAGCGAACTCTTCGCCTGAGTCCAGCGGCCCAGCGCCCACCGACGCGAGCCGCATCGGGGCGTGCAGGCTGGGCACAAGGACATTGCCAAAGGCGGGCGGCGCACTATCCTGATGGCGACTCCATCCATGGTGCGGCGGCCTTGGGCTCACGCGCGTTAATCACTATGATAAAAATCCTGGTCGCTGCGTTGGTCTTTAGTGTGGTCGTAGCCCGCGCAGGAGTTGCTGAACCCGCCCCGGCGGCCACACAGGGGTCGATGCTGGAGGATCGCGCCGCCAAACAATTGCTTCTGGCCGGCGACATGCGCTACGAGGCCGCGGAACTGGAGAAGGCGGCGGAAATCTGGCAGTCGGTCATTGAGCGCTACCCTCGCAGCAAAGTGCGATTTGAGGCGCACCTCAAGCTAGGCTCGTATCACCTGCAGAAAAAGCAGGCTTACGACAAGGCGCGTGCGCACTTCGAAGCCGCCGCCGGCGAGGAGAACCGCGACGACTCGCAACGGGCCGAGGCCACGCTGCAGGTGGGCGTGTGCTTTTACGAGGCGCGGCATTACGGCCAATGCTTTGAGATGATGCGCCGGGTCATCGAGCGCTTCCCTGTTTCCACCCAGGTCAACCAAGCCTACTACTACATCGGGCTGGGCCACTTCAAACAAGGCCATTACGGCCGGGCCATCGAATCGCTCGAGCGCGTGGGAACCGCCGTGGGCCAGGGCGATCAGAACGCGGAAAAGCTCGAGGCGGGCAAGCGCTTCTACGTGAAGATTGAGGACGCCGATCTGGCCATCCTGGAGAAGGACGATTCCGTGCCGGTCACGCTCACCACCACCGAAGGCGACGAAGAGAAGCTCTCGTGCGTCCCCGTGGGCCGCAATGTCCGCGTCGTGCTGGGCTCGCTTCCCAGCCGGCTGGGCCGGCCACAAAAGGGCAACGGCGTTCTGGAAGTCACCGGCACCAGCAAGGTCACTGTGCGCTACACCGACTCGCACACGGCCGCGCGCCAGTTTAACACCGCCCGGCAGCGCCAGGTTGCCGTCGTGGGAAACGCCTTGGTGCAAGTGATGGACGGCGCGTTTTCCGAGGGACTGCAGGGCGTGGTGCTGGGCAAGGAAGTGAACCTGCAGGTGAGCGATGCCGACCGCGACGTGGGCGATGGGGCCGACACCCTGCAGGCGCGCGTGGAGGTGTTGCGCCAGAAAACCGCCGAGGAAATCGAGACCGAACGCAACAAGCTGCTCTTGGAGCGCAAGAACAAGCCGCAGGATCCCAAGCCTCTGGCGCCCGGCAAGCCGCCCATCGTGCCCGGCATCGCCGGCGTTCGCCTTGAGGAGCCCGAGCCGGAAGTGGATCCTTACAAGGTGGTGGACTCGGTGCTGGTGAGTTTCACGGAGGTGCGCCTGCCGCGAATCGAGACAAGGGTGATTCGTCCCGCCGACGCCAACGCCACGAAGGAGGGGAACGCAACCCTGCCCGCCCCCGTCCTCGCGCCAACGCCGGAGGATCCCTCGCTGCACACGGGCGTTTTCCGCGCCAGTGTTCCTCTGGATCAGGCTGAGGCGGTGACGGCGGGCAATGCGCGCTTGGAATCGCGCCCGGGCGACTGGGTGCGCATCGTGTATCTGGACCAGAGCAACATCACGCCGCAGCCGCGCGAAATCACCACTATGGCACGGTGCGTGGAAGGCAACTTGGGCGGTGTTCGCGTCACCCGGACGGAGATTGCCGACGAGCAGCTCGCACTCAAGACCAAGCTCAAGACCGCCAGTGCCCTCACTTTCATCGGCGCGCAGTACAAGGATTTTGGACTGGAGCAGAAGGCGCAGAGCAAATTCCGCGAAGCCCTAGCCGTGTGCGAAGAAGCCGCCGACGAGGCCCGGAAACTGGGCGGTGCCATGCTCGAGGAAACCTACGTGCAGCTTTGGCGCATTTACTTTGCGATGGATCAGCTTGATCTGGCTGCTGCCATGAGCCTGCGGTTGCAGCGCGAGTTTCCCGAGAGCGGGTTTCTGGACGAGGCCATCCTGCAGCAGGCGCGCGTGGCGCAGAAGCGGGGCGACTTTCCCCGCGCCATCGCCCTCTTTTCCAACCTGACCAGCCTGACCAAGAGCCAGCTGCGCGGCGAGGGCCAATATGGCATCGGCGAATGCTACGAGGAGATGGCCAAGGCTGCCGCGCGGGCCAGTAGCGAGCCGCTCTTCGAGCGCGCGTTCCAAGCCTACAAGGCCGTGTTTGACCAGTTCCCCGAGAGCGGCCGCGTGGGTGACGCCGTGGCGAAGATGGCCAACTTCTATTATCAGAAGCAGGACTTTGCCCGCGCCGTGGACGTCTTTGAGAAAGTTCTGGCGGATCACCCCGACGCCAACTTTCTGGACGTGATCCTCTTCAATTATGGCCGCTGCCTTTACCGGATGGATCGTAAGAGCGACGCCAAGCGGCGGTTCGATCAGCTGATCGACGAATTTCCCGAAAGCCCGTTGGCGGCTGAAGCCAAGCGCATCAGCCAGGCGCTGACCAAGGCCACTCCCTAAGCCCCCGCCCGCACACCGCCATGATCCTGCGAACCGCCCTCCTTTACGGCGCCCTGACGCTGGCCGTTTCCCTCGGCGCAGCCGAAGCGCCCGCAAACCCCATTGACCAGAAGGCGACCACGCTGGAAGGCCAGCTCAACAAGGCCTTGGACACCTCGCCCGAAGGTGCGCGCGTCATGCTCGAACTGGTGGACCTCTACCACCTCCACGCGCGGGTGTTTGGCCTCACGCGCGTGTCTGAGCGCTTCGTCAAGGCCCAGCCCAATCATGCGCGGCATCGCGAGGTGATGCTGAAGTTGCTCGATGGGCTGGAGGTGGCCGCCCGGCATGAAGACTTTGCCGTGTACGCCCGCCAGTACCTCACCCGCTATCCCGACTCCGCGGATGCGCAGGGGCTGGCCCACCGGCTGGGCGATCTGCTCGTGGCGGCCAACAAGCATGTGGACGCCGCCGACGCGTTCCGCACGCTGTGGGCCAACCGGCCCGGCCCTGCCACACGTGAAGCCGGACAGCGCGCCAGCGAACTCTACGTCCACAGCGGCAATCCGCGCCTGCGCACCCGTGTCGCCCAGATCGCCGAGGAAATGCACGACAAGCTCCCTGCCGGAGAATTCACCCTGCATGCCGGACTGCGCGGTTTTGCGGACTACCGGACGCTGGGCCGGTGGAGCGATGCGAACCTCCTCGCGCAGAAAATGCTCAGGAAGGGGCTGCCCCTCACCCGCCATGTCCAGCGCACACTGCAGATGCAGGTGGCGGAAAACTTTGCCCACCAGGGTCAGTTCACGAACGCGCTGGAGAGCCTGAAGCTGGCGCGCGCGCTCGGCGACGACGCCGACCTTGCCGCGAGGCAGATTTCCTACATGTACTCGCTGGGGATCAAGCCCGCGCAGCTTGAACCCGAAGTGCAAGCCTACCTTGCGCGTCATCCCCAGCGCCGCGATAGGGCCGTTCAGCTTTACTACCTTGCCCATGCCTACAATCGCGAAGGCGACGCGCTTCGCGGTGCGCGGGTGCTGGTGCCGGCGCTGGTCATGGGAGCCAACGAAGCCAACGTCGCCGATATTTACGCCCAGTTTATTTTGGCCAAGGCCATGGCCGACCGGCAGAGCGCGCAGACCACGCTGGATCAGGCGCAGGCCGCAGCCGAGGCCGCGCGCAAGGATGAAACGGACAAGCGCGCGGTGCTGGCCAAGACGGTGGATGCCAACGCCAAGAAGGCGGCGCAGGACGCGGTGGACGCGGCGCTCAAGGTGCGGCTGGCCGCAGAGGCGCAGGTGGCGGTGGCCACGCAGGGCGTGGCGACGGCGCAGAACGCGCTCAATCAAATCACCGCCGAGGCAGACCAGACACTCACGGCGGCTCTCAACCAGTCCACCAATCCCGTGGACAAGCTCGCGTGCCGGTTTGCGTTGAGTCGTGGCGTCTGGCTGGCGGTCAAGAACGAGGCCAATTCGCTCGCCCACGCCCGCGCGGCGCTGCTGGAATTTCGCGGCGACGACACGCGGGTGCAGACGCTGGGACATGATCTGCTGTGGCGCCAGCCGATGGGGCCGCAGTTCGCGGCGGATGCGGCGGTGCTGCTGCGGCTGCGGCAGGAACTCTTCACCGCGGGAGCGCACCTGAACCTGCTGCCCAATTGGGTGGCCGAGGCCAACGCCAACAAGGATCACCGGCCCAAGGCGCAGCAGGTTGCGGCCGAACTCGTCAGGCAGGACGCCTCGCCGCTCTTTCAATCCCTCATCAGGTACGGCAATTACACCACCGCGCCCAACGCAGCCTTGCCCCTGCGGGAGACGGCGCTGGGGGCGTTTAATGAGCTCAGCCGCGAGACGCTGCTCTCGCTGGTGAAAGTGCAGCGCGACACGCTCCTTCATAGCACCGCCAAGCCCGACCCGGTGCGCGCGCACGCGCTGGCCACCCGCTTTTACCAGCGATTCCCGCAGGAACACATGGGCGTTTACTGGCTCATGACGGGCACCATGGCCGACAAGACCAAGGCCGAGGCCAGGGCCCATGCGCTGCTGCTCATGGCGCTGCCGCCCAAGCGCGACTACGAGCTGCACCGCAGCCTCATGCAGGCGGCTGAAATCAATCAGGACGCGGCCCTGGCCGCGCAGGTGTACGACTGGGCGATCCGCGGCGGCATCTCCACCGTGTACAGCGACTACATCGGCGACATGCTTTGGAAGCTCAACCTCAAGACCCAGGCGCTGGACTGGTGGAAGCGCGTGGTGGAGGCGCCCTCCGAGGGGCAATATGCGGTGGAGCGCACCTGCGCCGAGCGCTATTTGCGCCATTCGCCCGCGGTGCCCGCGCCGTGGCGCGAACTGGCCGAATACCGCTGGCCCGAGTTGCGCGCGCGCATGGCGGCACAAGATCTCACCGATGTCCTGCGCCTGCAGGGCAATGTCGCGGCCTTTGCCGAGGGCTTGGCGCGGATCGAATCGCAGCAGCGCGAGGTGCCCTTTGCCAATCCCGACTGGCGCGAGACGGCGGGCCTGTGGTGGGACTTCACCACGCAGAACGCCGCGTACACCCTGAACAACAAGGAGTACAAGAAGCTCGATGTGCCCTCGCAGCAGAAGGTCCTCGCGTCCATTCAGGATGTGCAGTGCCGCGACTACTCTGCCTATGCCGCCTGCGAGGTGATGCTCGCGCACAATGCCACGGCGGGTCTGCCCGAGCCGCCGATGACCACGCTGCTGCGGCTTTCGCGCGCCACGCGGCAGACCCACAACGACCACGGGCGTTGGACCAATCTTCGAAGCTGTGCGCAGCGGGGGTTTGAGCAGAAACGGTTCACCGAGAGCGCGACCCTGCTGAGCGGCATGCTGGTGCATATTTCCAACGTGCCCAAGGAGGTCGCCGAGGAGGGGCGCAAGGCGGTGTTGCGCGCCCACACGCGGATGGGTGCGGTGGGGCTGACGATTGATGAGTCCAGCCCCATGGCCCCATTGCTGCAGGCAACCCTTTACCTTCGGCTGGGCGACCGCAACCGGGCGATGGAACAATTCACCGCCAACACGGCGCTGTTTGACAAGCACCGCACGGACCTGCCGCCGGACTTCTTGGAGTTTGCCTGCAACCATCTGATGGCCGGCGGCGGCGAGGAAAACCTGGCGCGCGTGGAGGAGACGCTGCGCACGTGGCTCGTCCGGTTCACGGATCCCGACAAGCCCGAGAGCCGCGAGCAGACCGAGGACGCCAAGGCCCGGCTGCAGCTGCTTCTGGCTCGCAGCTATATCCGCGGCCAGCGTTACGAGGTGGCGCGTGTCGAGTTTTCCACCGTGACCAACCGCTACGCGGGCACGCCGCACGCCATCGAGGCGCGCTTTGGCATCGGTGAGGCGTTCATGGCCCAGCGCATCTATGATCAGGCCGCGCTGTCGTTCAAGGAGCTGGAGGAAAATCCCGACCTCACCATCTCCATCCGCGCGCAGTTCCTCACCGGCCTCTTGGCATTCCGGCAGGATCAGCGCGAAGAGGCCCGCGATCTCTTCCAGCGCATCCTCGAGCGGGTGCCCGATGTGGAGCTGGCCAACCGCACGCTCTTTAGCCTCTCGGAAATCTACGGGCTGGAGCAGCGCTACCTGGAGCAGCTCAACCTGCTGCGCACCGTGGGCCGGCTGGGCCAGCACAGCAAGCGGCTGCACACGCCGGGGCGCGCGCTGTCGTTTGTCGTGCATGACCGTGATCTGGGTGTGAGCCGTGGACAGAGCCGCATCCCGGTCATCGTCACCACGCGCCCCGGAGGCGACCGCGAGATGGTGTACCTGCAGAGTGCCGCCGGTGCGGGCAAGGGATTGTTCCGTGGCGAGGTCGCCACCGCGCTGGGCGCGGCGGCCGCCGGTGATGGCGTGCTGCAGCTCACCGGCAAGGACGTCATCGAGAGCGACTACCCCGCGGAGTTCAAGGCGCAGTTTCGCACCGTGCCGCTCTCCGACGTGGAGATTCGCGTCGCGGCCGATGCGGAATTTGCGGCGGCCAGCAGCGAGATTTCCGACGAGGAACGAGAGACGCTGACCCAGCGCCTCCGCCGCGAGCAACAGACGGGTGAGAACGTGGACAATCGCCGGTCGCAGGGGCGCCCGCAGAATCAGGTGAAGCCGGGCAACCGGGTTTTCCTGAGGGTCAAGGACGCCGACCGCGATCTGGGCAACGATCCCGACCGGGTGCTGGTCAAACTTCAATCCTCCAGCGGCGACCAAGTCCAGATTGAGCTCATGGAGACGGGCCCGCACACCGGCATGTTTAACGCCACCATCGCGACGGCGGAACTGCCGGCCGGCGCGGCGGCCACCGACGCCGCCATCGACCACAGCCCGCTCATGGCCATCGACCACAGCCGCGACACGTACTGGCAAAGCGCGCCCGATGGCGCGACGCCCAAGCTCTTGACGGTGGACATGAAGCACCTGCACGACGTGGGCCGCGTGCGTGTCTCCACGCCCAGCCCGGCCGAGCACGCGCCCGTGCGCGGCTCGCTCTTGGGCAGCCACGATGGCGTGTACTGGTTCACCCTGGCGTCGCAGCCTCCGCGGCCCCGCGCGGATTTTCCCGCGGCCCAATCAGGCGGGATGACCCGGCGGGTGTTCACGGGCGACTACACCGGCTACAAGACATGGGCCCAGGTGGCCGCGCTGGGGCGCGCCGGCAAGGTGGCCGCCGAATCCAACGCCACTGAACTGAGCTGGCGCATCGAGGCGGGGCAGCCCGGCGCCAATCAACCCCATGCCGTGATGTGGCATGGCAAGCTTGTGCAGGCGCGCGAGGGCGCCCTGCGGGTGGATCTGTCGGGCGACTTGGTCGCCCTGGCGGTGGACGGCGTGGTGGAAATCCTGCCGGCCGCGGGCCCCAAATCCGCGGATGTGTGGCTGCGGGCGGGATTGCACGACGTGGCGGTTTTCGTGGCGCTCAAGACGGCGCAGTCGGGCGCCACGGCCTTGCGCGCGCGGTCCAACTTGAGCAGCAGCGTGCCGCGACCCTCGCCGTTCGTGAAGGGCGACTTTGATCTGCAGGACGCCGCCCGGCTCTTCGGCGGCGCGGGCGCGACACAGGAACGGGTGGCGGGCGCGTCCGTCGTGGCGGATTTCGAGAAGCAGGTGTCGTTCACAAAGAAGACGCCCACCTTCGGCCTCGTGCCGGGATCCAAGCCCGAGGTGAAGTGGGTGGGCAACTGGTCGGCGCTGGAGGATGTGTTGCAATGGAAAGTGGCCGTGGCCCAGCCGGGCGTCTATGAACTCTGGCTGAACTTGGCGCACGCGGCGGGGGGCACGCGGTTTCGGGCGCAATGGGGCGATCAGATCATGGACGGCATCGCCCCCAACACGGGCAGCTGGCAGACGTTCCAGCAACAGAAGATCGGCTCGCTGCATGTGGAGGAGGCCGGCGAGAAAACCCTCCTGCTGACCCCGCTGGATCTGGCGGGCGGCCCGTTGATGGTGCTGGGCGGCATCGAACTGCGCCCGGCGGCCGGCGCCACCGTGGTGTTGCGCGACCGCGCCTGGGAATTCTTCTTCGACCCACTCTCCCTGCGCTACGTTCGGTTTCAGGTGGATGAGTACACGGGCGACTCGGTGGCCGTGAACCATGTGGAGGTGCGCGGGCCGCAGCCGGGCGCGCCGCTCATCCCCACCAAGGAGGATGTCAGCACACTGGCCAAGAACGGCATTCTTGAAATTGCCGGGGGCGACAGCATCACCGTCAGCTACACCGACGAGACGGCGATTGCCACGCAGGGCGGCAGCCGGCTGCTCTCCACGCAGCTCACCGCGACCTACCACGACGCGTCGGTGGTGCCCATCAGCTTTGACTTCAACCGGGACAATGCGGGGGGCGTGCAGCAGTTTCGGAAGGAACAACTGCGGCTTGATCCGGGGGAGCGCGTCACCTTTGAAATCGCGGATTACGACATGGATCAGACCGGGCAGCGCGACACGGTGCCGGTCACGATCTGGCTGAACGGCCAGAAATGGGCCGAGCTCAACGCAACGGAAACGGAGGACTTCTCCGGCACATTCCGCATCGAGTGCGACACCAGCGCAGCGCCGGCGCCGGGCAAGATCACGGTGAAACCCGGCGACCGGATCTTCTGCCGGTACCGGGACGTGCAGAACACGTTTCCCGGCCACAGCGTCGATCGCGAGGGCCTTGTGATGGTCACCGAGCCTTCCGCCGCGCGCATCCGCTTCATCGAGACGCGCCTTGTGCGGCCTCCGGCGGGTGTCAAGGGCGCGCCGCAGCCGGTCTATCTTCCGGAGGCGCAGGTCGCGGCGGAGGATTCCGCGGCGCAGGTCAACTACCATGTGCCGCTCACCATCGAAGTGATCGATCCTGACGCCGCCAAGGACAGCCGCAGCCGCGTCAGAGTGCGGCTTGATGCAGGCACCACCAACGCGGTGGATGTGTGGTGCGAGCTTTCAACCCAGTTCAGCGCGATGGGCGTGGCGGATCCCGGGCAGATGAATCCCGCGCTGCTGGCGGGCCGGTTCATCGGACAGGTGCGGATGCAATTGGGTGGCGCGGACAGCCCGACCAGGATCCCGCGGGTGTTGGGTGACGCGCAGGTGCTTTTGGGACAGGTGCGGGCATCGGGGGAAAAACCGGAAGCGGCCGATGACACCGACCGCCTGCTCTACACCGTGCTGAACTTGACGGGCAATGCCACCGCCACCGCCACTTATGCGGACGACCGGCGTCCGGAGGCCGCGCCCGCGCAGCGGGATGCCAGAGCGCGCCTCTCCACGGGAGGCACGCTGGGTGTCACCGACGAGGGTTACGACAAGCCCGTGGAACTGCTCCACGTCGGCGAGAAGCTCTTCATCGTCGTGAATGATCCCGATCTGGATGTCTCAGACGATCGCGACAGCGCGGTGGTCATTGTGCAGAGTCAGTCGGGCGAGCGCGAGCAGGTGCGGCTCGATGAGACCTTGAGCCACAGTGGCGTGTTCACCGCCGCGCTCGTGCTGCGGGTGAGCGAGAAGCCCACGCCGGGCAATCACAACGCAACGGCGCGCGAGGTGGAGTGTTTCTTTGGCGACAAACTGCAGGTGCAGTACGCCGATGCGCGCAGCGACCAGCCGGTGAGTGCGCTGGCGCTGGATCTGCCCGTGGCGGTGGGCACCGACGGCGTCGTGGCCGCCTTCAGCAAGGTGTTTGGCAATGCGCAGCTGGCGGCGCAGACGCAGTTTTTCATCGCGGAGAGCTACTTTGAGCTCTTCAAGAACAACCTGAAGCTGGAACGGCGCGAGGAGGCCGACAAGGCGCTGCTTGCCGGCCGGCGCATTCTCAAGGAGATCATGGTCGACTACCCCGACCCCAAGCACCTGCCAAGGATCGCCTATCTCTCCGGCCAGTTTGCCCAGGAGCTCAAGGACTGGAACGAGGCGGCCCATCACTACGCGCTCATCGTGCGCCAGCATCCCATGCACACGCTCGCGCCGGACTCGCAGTACAAGCTGGCGCAATGCTTCGAGGAGGCCGGGGATTTCGACCGCGCGCTGGAGGAGTACATCACGCTGGCGGCCACCTATCCCAAGAGCCCGCTGGTGCCCAATGTCATGATCCGCATCAACGAGTACTTCTACAAACGCAAGGAGTACTCCATCGCCGCCAAGGTGGCGGAGAAATTCCTCGACCGGTTCGAGTCGCACGAGCACGCGCCGCGCATGGCGTTCCGGTGGGGCCAGTGCCATTACAAGGACGACCAGTTTGCCAAGGCCGCCATGGTCTTCGATCTGTTCGGCAAGAAATTCCCCGACGACGGGCTCGCACCCGAAGCGCTCTTTTGGTCCGGCGAGAGCTTCCGCATGGCCAACAATGTGCCGCTGGCATTCCGGCGTTACAACCGCTGCCGCTGGGATTATCCCGAGAGCGAGTCCGCCAAGTACGCCCGGGGCCGGTTGGCGCTGCCCGAAATGCTGGCGCAATTCGAGCGCGAAGCCGACTTGGAGAACAAATGACGATTCCCGCCGCCCGACTCAATCTGCCCCGAGGCATTTCCCTGTTCGCCCGTTACGCTCCCATCTTGGCTCTGTGCGCCGGGCTGTCGCTGGGGATGGCGACGATGCGCGCCGCAGAGCCGCCCGCCAAGGGCGCCGCCACGCAGGAGCCGGCGGAGGGCGTTTCCAATGCGACGGGAAATGCTTCGGCGCCCGCGCCTACACCGCCCGCTCCGGAAAAGACGGAAGCGCCTCCCGCCGCGGAGGAAAAGTCGTCGTGGGTGAATGACCTGGCCCGGCGTGGATTGCTCAAGTACATGTTCGACGGCGGAGAATTCATGTGGCCCATTCTGGGCTGCGGCATCCTGGCGATGGCCGTCATCATCGAGCGGTGGCGCAGCCTCAAGATGTTAAACGCCGACAGCGAGGCGCTGCGGCAGGCGGTGTTGGACGACCTGACGAACGACCGCGCCGAACAGGCGCTGGAGCGGTGCGACCGTGAGCGCGGCCCGGTGGCGGCGATTCTCGCCAACGGGCTTCGGAAATACATCGTGCTCAAGCGGCTGGGCTACGACGCCGGGCGCATCGAGGAACAGGTCGTGAACAGCATGGAAAAATACGGCGTGCACGTGGTGGCGGCGATGGAGCGGCACCTGCCGATCCTCGCGATCGTGTCGAGCGTCGCACCCATGATTGGATTCTTGGGCACGGTGGCGGGCATGATTGTCTCCTTCGATGACATCGTGCTGCTCGATCAGGGCGGCGGCGGCACCAACATTGTCACGGCCGCGGCCGCCGGCATCCGCATCGCGCTCTTGACGACCTGCCTGGGGCTCATCGTCGGCATCCCGGCCTTCTCGGCGTACAACTACTTCACCAGCGTCATCAATGGCTTTGTGCTGGAGGTGGAGGAGACGGCGTCGGAGCTGGTCGAGGCGGTGTCCTTGCAGCTCACCCTGCAGAAGGGTGCGAAGGCCGGCAAGGGCGAAGAGGCGACATGAAGTTCCGCCGCCAGACCAAGCTGCTCGTAGAGCCGCCGGCGGTGGCCACGGGAGACATCGCCTTCAATCTCATCGTGTTCTTCCTCGTCTGCGCGTCGGTCGAGCCGGAACAGGGCCGGGCGCAGGTCATTCCCCGCGCCGAGAAGGAAAGCCGCCAGCAGCAGACCAAGCACCTCGAGGTGGACCTCACCCGCACGGCCGTGTTCCTCAATGGCAACCCGCTCACCGTGGCGCAATTTGAGAAGCAGATTCGGGGATCGCTCGCCGACAAGGCGCGCGAGGAGGACCGCATCGTCGGCATCAAATGCAAGCCCGACGTGCCCTACGCGCATTGGATGAATGTGTCAGGCGCGATTGAGCAGGCCGGGGGCATCGTGACCCTGGTGCGCGAAGAGCGCGTGAACGTGCAGTGACTTTATGCCCCTGCCCCGCCGCAAACACATCGCCGAGGTGCCCTCCGTCGCGATGGGGGACATTGCCTTCCTGCTGCTCATCTTCTTCGTGATTCTCGCGCGGGCGCGTGACGACAGCCACATCGCGTGGGTGCCGGCAAGCGGCGCCTCCCTCTCCAAGCCCGCCACGATGCGCATCAGCGTGGCCATCGACCGCGACAACGTCACCTATCTCAACGGCCAGAGGATTTCGCATGAACAGCTGGGGCCCGCGCTGTGGAACCCCGAAGGGGCGGGCGACAAGGGTTTGCTCTACAACGTGCCGGCCGGGCGCCGCACGGTGCTTTTGAAGATTCACAAGGACGCCACGGCGCAGTTCTTTGAGCCGGTGATTGAGGCCGTCAGTGCCGCCGGGGGCGAGTTGCACCACGTCCTTGAGGAAACCCAGAAATAACCTCCCCTCCGACTAGGACCATGGAACTCTACGTGTTAAAGAATGGTGAGACGCTGGGGCCCCTCGAACTGGCCGAGGTGCGCCATCTTCTCGCCGCAGGCAAGTTGTTGCCGACCGATCTCGCCTGTCTGGAGGGCGCGCCGGGCTGGGCGCCGCTGTCCACGCTCGCCGATGCGCCGCCGGCACACCAAGGCAGGCGTGCATCCAAAGGGGGCGGGGGGAAGACCCCGGGGGAGCCGCTGGCGACGCTGCCCCTGGCTTCGGGTTTTTCGCGTGAGGTGTCCCGACTCAAGGGAAACACCTCCGTGACGGCCGGCGAACTGCGGGCGTTCATGGGCGAGTTGCGCGGTCGTTCCCCCAAGGAGATGCTGGGCGCCATTGCCCAGAGCACGCTGGTGCAGGGCCTGGTGGTTTCCACGGCCTTCTTTCTGTTGCTTTTCGCCGCCTCGGCGGCATTGACCAGCACGCCGCAACCGCCGAAGAAACAGGCTGCACCGGCGCCGTCGGCGGAGAATCGGCCTGCCGAAAAGTCCGGCACGCCCGCCGCCGCCATTCCCGTCGGCACGACGCCCGGAGGGAAACCCAAAGCCATCACCGACGTGCTGGGTGTCGGCGATCAGAGGTCGGGCAAGCCGAAGGAAATCAACCCGTTTGACCTGAAGGACGATCTTCTCAAGAAGAACCCGTGACTCCAAGCGCGCGACTCCGATGGCTGGCGGGCAGCTGCGAGCGCCATTTTAAGTGGTGCTGGGGTGCGTGGGCTCTCGCTTTCTGGGGTTGGCTCTTGAGTGACGGCCTGGGCCAGCGCCATCTGCCCGTTTGGCTCACGTTGGGATTGGGCGGCGGGGCTTTGGCGGCACAGGCGGGCGTGCTCGCGGCCCTTGGACGCAAGGCGGCCGGCGTGGGCGGCATCGGCTTCATGAGCGTTCGCGCCCGCAATGGGTGGATCCTTGGGGCTGCCGCGCCATCGGTTCTGGGGTGTGTCGTGACATGGTGCTTTATTTGGTATGCGGCGCAGACGCGAAACGCGGACATGCCTGCACACCTGTACTGGACAGGATTTCTCTTCGGAGTCTCGCTCCCATTCGCGGTGCTGCTGGGAGGCCGTTGGCTAAGAACCCACTGCGGCTGGCCCGGCTGGTCCCTGTGGGCCGTGGCCTCGGTGGCGCTGCTTCCTTTCTGGCAGCTGTTGCTCTACGCGCTTGAATCGGCCGGCAGCGCCCAGTGGCGTTCGACGCTGGGATGGGGTGGAGCCGTCGTCGTCTTTTGCGTGGGCCTGCTATGGACCTTATGGGTGGTCGAGACGCAAACGCAGCGGCGCGAAGAATCGCAGAGAGCTGGTGCTGCAGCCGGCGCATCGCAAGAGCAGAGCGCGTGCTCTTTCAAAATCACGGTCACGCTGGCGCTCATTGCGGGATTTGCCGGTGCGGACAGGTGGTATGCGCGCCGGTGGGGGCTGGGGCTTGCCAAGATGTTGGCCATCGCCGGATCGGTGTGGCTGTCGGTCCGGCTCAAGAGTCCATGGCCGGCACTCTTGTATGCGACGGCGGCAGGCTGGTGGCTGGCAGACTTATGGCTGCTGACGTCGGGCAGGTATGTCGCCGGTGGCAGGCGGCGGGTTCTGGCCAGCCTGTCCCCCGAGCAGGCGCGCCGCTCGGCCGTCAGCCCCCTGGAAGCGATGGATCATTCGGCCGTTCGCGCGCCGGGCCATGTGGCAAGCCCCTTTGATTTGAACGCGTGGTACTACGGTGCCCACAATCAGAAGCTCAAACAATCGCTGGGCGCGCTCTGCGGTTACAGCCTGCTCTTCCTGTGCATTTTGACGGTGCTCTCCAACCTCACGGGCTGCCAGCAGATCTACGAGCTGCCCGCAGGCGGCGGCAAGCCCTTCGTGCCGCAGAAGGTGCAGGTGATCAAGCAGGTGATCCGGAAGAAGTTTGTCGTCAATCCGTTCAGCTCCATCCTGTTCAACCCGCCTCCGATTGATCAGGTGAGACTGCAGCTCGAAGCACTGACACAGCATGTGTATCAGGCCGGACAGGGCGAGGGGCAGGGCGCGGGATTTGCCGGCGGCACGGGCCTGGGCATGGTGCGGTTCATCCGGCTGCGTTACGCCGACGGCGACTGGGATCAGGACATGGAGCTTAACTCCGATCTCAACATGCTCATCTGGTACGCCGCCAACACCGGGCACAGGACGGCGCCGAAGCCCGAAGTGCTCAGCATCGCCCAGCTGCGCACGTTTCCCGTCGGGAAAAGCCCACCGCTGGTCTATCTCACCGGCCAGCGCAATCTGCCGTTGTCGCCGCTGGAGATCGAGACACTGTGCGAGTACCTGCTGGAAAAGCGCGGGATGCTTTTTGCGGACAACGGCGGCAGCAGCGGCTGGCACAGCCAGTTCTTCAGCCTGATGAACCAGGTGCTGCCAAGAGTGGGGCCCCGGCCGGTGCCGATGGATCACCCCATCCACGCCGGGCTGGTTTCCATTCCCATCGTCGCGCCGCACGGAGGCAGCACGGCTTATGGATGGATGATTGATGGCCGGCTGGCCGCCTACTACCATCCGGGTGACATTGGCGACGCGTGGGCCGACGGCCACTCCGGGGTGTCGCGGGGCATCTGGGAGGCGAGCTACCGGCTGGGAGGAAACGTGATGCTGTACGCGCACGCGGAGTACAGCAAGTGGCTGCAAACCCAAAGGAAAAAATGAAACGCGTTGGTGGTGCGATTCTCATCCTGATGGCGGGCGTGTTGCGGGCGGCGCCGCTCACCTACCTCGAGCAGATGCCCGTGGACACGTTTGCCAAGATGCGCGAGACAGAGCGCTACCAGCTCAAGGTGGCCGAGAAGTTTTATCTGACGGGCGAGTACAAGGTGGCGGCGTCGGAGTACGAAAAGTTTCTCACGCTCTACGACCGCAGCGTCGGCGCGGCGTACGCGCAGCTCATGTGGAGCCACAGTGTCGCGCGCCAGCGCAAGGTGTACACCGCCATCAAGGACGGGTTCCAGTCGGTGATCGACTACTGGCCCGGATCGCACGAGGCGACGCTGGCGGCCTACCTCATCGGCAAGTCCTACCACGACATCGGTGAGTCGGAGAACGCCGAGAAGGCGTACGCCAGGGTCATCGCGGCACACGCGGCGCACCATGTGGCCGTGCTGGCCAAGTGGGATCTGGCGGACATCCACCGGGTTCGCAACCGCCCGGCAGAGCGCGCGAAGCTGTGGGAGGAGCTTGCGTACAACACGAATCGCGACGGGCTCAACAGCCATTACGCGGTGCAGGCCAGCCGCTTTCTGGCAGAGCACCATTTTCTGGCAGGCAATTTCGCCGAGGGGCTGCGCGCACTGCAAACGACCTACAAGGATATAAGGTTCACAGATAATAAGCCGTTTATGAAGTTT
>SXGU01055940.1_pt1 | contig 19301 bp, 10 predicted proteins | sample 3174531 | NCBI WGS metagenome assembly SXGU01 (sample SAMN11356863, study PRJNA531348) | freshwater metagenome | isolation source: freshwater sample F1-140 | place: China: Fuxian Lake, Yuxi | collected 2017-12-25 | reverse complement strand
CCTACGCAGGCTTTTGATCATGCTTGCATTCATCCTGCTTGCATTCATCCTGGGTGCACGAATGGGATTTAGCCAGGGCATACAAGGAACGGTAACCGACGCCAAGGACAGAATGCCTTTAATAGGAGTGAATGTGGTTGTTAAAGGTACCACCTTTGGGGTCTCGACAGATATCAACGGGCAGTATAATCTGAACAAAGTGCCCGTAGGCGTCTATCAAATCGAAGTGAGTTACCTGGGTTATGAAAAAAAACTGTTTACCGGGATAAAAATCAGCGGTAATCAGCCCACGCGGCTCGATGTAAGTCTCGCACCGAGTGCATTAACCCTCGATCAGGAAGTGGTGGTGGTAGGCGAAAAACCTTTGGTAGACCTCGATCAATCGAAATCGGAGCAGCGTGTATCGCAGGAAGCAATTGAAAATGCCCCCGTGCGCCAACTTCAAGGGGTGTTGAATACCCAGGCGGGGGTGGTTTTGAACCCCGAAGGACTGAGTATACGGGGTGGTAGAACCTACGAAACGGCCTTCATCATAGATGGGGTGTCAGCCACCGACCCTTTGGCCGGAACCGGATTTGGGATCGACCTGGGTACCAATTCCGTGGAAGGAATCGATGTCACCACCGGTGGGGGTGATGTGGCCTATGGCGACGGAACTTCCGGAATTGTTAAGACCCGTACCCGGTCAGGGGGAGATCGCACCGAGTTTAGTTTCAATCACCGACGCGATCGTCTTGGGTTTACGAATTCATGGCAGTCGGTTTGGGGCAACTCCATCTATGAAGCGACAGCAGGTGGATCGTTGAAGGGGGTTCTTCCCAGACCTGTGCGTGTTTTTGCCTCCTTCAAAGGCAGTTTCGACGATCAGTATTTTCGTCGGCCTGCCAATCAGGTCACTTCTTCCCTTTATCCCGATGCGGCATTTTCGCCCTACCAAGACAACCGTTGGGCCGGTATGTTGAAGTTCGATTACGAATTTAAGCCAGGCATGCGCTTAAGTGTCAATTACCTGCGCTCGCTTACCATCAACCAAGACGTGAATATGCTGCGCATCATCGGCAATGATGTGCCCTTCCTGCCGGGTTTTCAGTTCGATTTCATGCTTCAACCCGATCGCGCCAACACCTATACGCACGATACCAATCTTGAATCGGTGAATTTCACCCATACCACCAGCAAGAAATTCTCCTACACGGCCAATTTGTCGCGTCTGTTTGTGCGCCTGCGCGCCGATGCCAATGGACGTGCGTGGCGCCCCAAGAATGTAGATGCCGAGTTCGATCCAGCCAGCATAGTGACCTTCCCTGTGGGCTTCTTCAATCCGGCTGACTCTCAGGTATTCGTCTACCCCGGTCCGGGCCTCTACAACAATGGGGGGATCGGCACTCTTTGGCATGACCACCGGGTAAACGAGTATGGATTGCGTTGGACGGGCAACTATTACTATAATCCGCGAGGTGATCGCCTTATTTTTGGTACCGAAGTGCGTCTTCAGGACTTGTTGTGGATCGATATTGTTCGCCCATGGATCGGAGCCCCCATTCCTCTGCCCGACGGCACCATCAGCCAGAGTTTTCGATTGGGCGATTACAGCGATGTATGGGAGGTAAAACCGGCCCGAGGCGCATTCTATGCTTCCAATAAACTGAAATTTAGGGGACTTGTAGCAGAATTTGGGGGCAGGTTGGAGTATTGGTTCCCCGGCCGCTTCGTGGATGATGCGGTTCTCGATCCGCGTGCCCCCATTCGCCAGGAATTTCGTGATGCCTACTTGCGCAACACCATTCAGGTATTTGGTCAACGGATGAAAATGCGCCTCCTCCCTAAGATATCCGCTTCCTTTCCTATCCGCGAAAACCAAGTGTTGTTCTTCAACTACAACCACTCCATGATTTTGCCCCATCCCAGTTGGGTGTATCAGGGATTAAACCCCCTCTACCAAGATCGTTCGGTATTATCGCGTGTGGGTAATCCGGACCTGAATCCTGAGGTTGATATCTCATACGAATTAGGGGTTCGTTCACAGTTGGGAACCCGAGATGCCCTTACGGTTTCGGCCTATTGGAAAGATAAGTACGATTTCATTACCGCTGCCTCTGTACAGATTAAGGATTTCACCGGTCGCGAGGTCACACGCACCATCCGCATCAATTCCGACTATGCGCGGGTTAGGGGCATGGAGGTTACTTATTTGCGCCGTATTGGTCAATGGTTTAGTGGGCAGGCCTCAGCCAGCTACATGGCCGCAACAGGCCAAAGTTCATCCGCCAGTGAGGCACTCGGTCAGATTCTGAATTCAGGAAATCGGGAAGACACACGCGAAACGTATTTGGCTTGGGATAGTCCGTTCGACTTGAAAGGCAATATCACGTTCACCCGGAATTTGGGGAAGTCAACCACCCGCTGGAAGGCCTTTGATCGAATTTCTTTGTACGTGGAAGGCGTTTGGAGGACAGGTCGTCGGTATACGCCCTTTATTTATCAGGGCATAGAGCCTGTTACGGGTCGACCAATCTACGAGCGCGATCCGGATCCACAGGCGCTTTGGTCGGGACTTGGTGAAAGCCTCACCTGGGTCGATGTGAACCTGAGAAAATGGTGGATGCTCGGAAAAAGAAGTCGGTTGGAGTTCACCTGCCAGGTCACCAATTTATTCAACCAAAAAAACACGCTGATTCCCAATCCGGTAACGGGGCGTGCCTGGGAAGTGGGCGATGCAGTGCCTTCTTCCTGGCGTGATCCGGCATACCTCGACCCCCGCGATTTTCGTTCGGGCAATACGCCACCCGACAATCCGGCACGCTACATGCCGTTGCGTCATGTCATGTTCGGGGCCGGGCTTCGATTCTGAGTTTGCAGGCTTCCCGAGTTAGGCTGCACCCAAATGTTGGAATTGAGGATGGCCTTAATCGGGCTTTAGCCGGTTTCGTGCTTATAGGCTGCGTTGCGAAACGGAAAAGTTGGGGGTTTGACAAATTGTTTGGGTAGAGAATTTGACCCGACCACTTCAAGGATCTCCGACCACTTCAAACGTTATCGCAAACGCTAAACAAAGCGATTGAAACATGAAAAAACAGATCGTACAATTGACCCTGGCACTAACCAGCATTTACATGTATAGTGTAACAAAATGGTGGTATACGTTACCTGTTGATGGACCTGATAAGTTGTATTGGGGTTTTCCGATCGCATTTATGGGCGAAGGTTTTCATACGTCCATGTCATTGCAGTTCTTTGTATTAGATTTTATGGCTGATTTTTTACTATACTTCACCTTAGTCTTGTGGTTGGTTTTAGCCTTTACAAAGTGGTTTCCTGCCGTTCAAATTCCTAAAAAAGTTACCAAAATAGTTTGGGTATTAAGCCTTGTTTTGCTCATTGGATTGAGCTTAATTGTTTCCACATCAAACCCAATTATTAAAATAACACGAAATTACGATTGGAAAGTATTGAAAACTGGCAGTGTTTATCTATGGCAAAAAACACCAAGACCAGAAAGAAATATTCTAGCCCCCTGAATGGTTGGAGAAAGAATTTAAACCATCTCAGGTCTCATATGAAATATTGAAAAACCGGGCTGAAGCCCCCCATTTTCACTTCCATCGGCGATATAGTTCCCAGGCCACCACGCCCCCACAGACGGATACATTCAGGGAATGTTTGGTGCCTCCCTGAGGAATGTGGACTGAGCCAACGCATAGCTGCAGCATTTCGGGCGACACCCCTTCGACTTCATTGCCCAAAATCAGCGTCAAAGGCTGCCCAAATGCCCAAGTCCATTGGTCCAAGCCGACACTCTCGTTTGTCGTCTCTACCGCCACCAAGACATGACCTTGTTGTTTCAATTGGTTGGCGAAGGTCAGAGGATCCGGGTGGTGTTCCCATGATACCGTATCTTCAGCGCCCAAAGCCGAACGGTGGATTTCGCGGTGGGGTGGACTTCCCGTGATGCCGGTGAGGTAGATCTTCGACAAGCAAAACGCATCGGCCGTTCTGAAAATTGAACCCACATTGTGCATGCTGCGTACATTTTCGAGCAGCAGGCTGACCGGCAATTTTTCGCTATTTTTGAAATCCAGAGGCGATAAACGGTTCAGTTCGGGAGCGGTCAACTGGCGCATACAATAAAACTGATTTCATCCATGAAAGAAAAGGCTGGGACAGGGTCCAAAGAAACGCCATTAATGCAACAGTACAACCAGTTGAAGGCACAACACCCTGGAGCCTTGCTGCTTTTTCGGGTGGGTGATTTCTATGAGACCTTCGGAGAAGATGCCATCAAGACCTCCTCCATACTCGGGATTGTACTCACCCGTCGTTCCAATGGAGCTGCAGCCGATATGGAATTGGCTGGTTTTCCCCATCATTCGCTCGAGACCTACCTGCCACGTCTGGTGAAAGCCGGTCAACGCGTGGCCGTATGCGAACAAATGGAAGACCCCAAGGCCACCAAAACCATCGTGAAACGGGAAGTAACAGAGCTCCTGACTCCGGGTGTGGTATTCAGCGACAAAATACTCGACCAGCGAAGCAACAATTACCTGGCTTGTGTGCACAGCGATCAGGGGCGCAGTGGAATCGCCTTGGTGGATGTAAGCACGGGCGTCTTTTACCTGGCGGAGGGAAACCACAACGACATGATCCGTTTGTTGGTCGATCATCAACCCACTGAATTTTTAATGCCACGTGCACAGCGCAACGAGCCGCCACCTCCAGGCCTGGCAAAAGTAGCCACACAACCCATCGAAGACTGGGTTTTTGCTGGCGATTATGGGCGCGACCTACTTCAACGACATTTTCAGACCCCTAGCCTCAAGGGATTCGGGGTCGATGAGCTTGGATTGGGTATTGTGGCGGCGGGGGCCATCATGCATTACCTCACTGAGGTGCATAAATCGCGTTTGGCACACATCACCCGACTCAGTCGGATCGACGCAGAGCAATTTGTGTGGATGGATCGGTTCACCGTTCGAAACCTGGAATTGGTGGATGCTTCCCATACCGGCGGTACCTCATTATTTCAGGTCATTGATCGCGCCACGACACCCATGGGTGCCCGGTTGTTGCGGCGTTGGCTTCTTTTTCCATTGTGTGAACTCAGCCGCATTCGAACTCGGCAGCAGCTCGTTTCCGCTTTGGTGAACCAAACCCTTCGACGCAACGAACTCGCTTCATATTTGGGTAGGCTGGGTGATTTCGAACGTATTTTATCGCGCTTGGCCACCTACAGGGTACAGCCACGTGAGCTCCTTCACTTGAAAAGCGTACTTCAGGAAATAGAACCGATTCGGTTGTGTATGCAAAAAGCAGCCGAAGATGAACGGCTCGATACCGATTGGATTGCCTCGCTGCCATTCGACCCGGGTGTGTGGTCCTTGATCGATGGGTTTGTTTCGCCCGATGCACCCGCACTTTCGACCAAACCCGGTATCATCGGAGAAGGGGTTGATGCCGAACTCGACCACTTGCGCTCCTTGTCGACCGGGGCTAAGGGATTCATGCAGCAAATGGTAGACCGCGAAATCCATCAAACCGGCATCAGTTCTCTTAAAATCAGCTTCAACCAAGTCTTTGGCTTCTATTTGGAGGTTACCCATGCCCACCGCGATAAAGTGCCAGCCGGGTGGATCCGCAAACAAACACTGGTGAACGCCGAACGCTACATCACCCCCGAATTGAAAGAATTTGAGGATCAATATATGCATGCTGAGGAGTCGATTGCCGCCATTGAGGCACGGCTCTACCGCAGCCTTTTGGATCAATTACAGCCCCACATTGGATTGTTGCAGACCATGGCCGCTTGGTTGGCCCGTTGCGATGCTTTGTTGGCGTTGGCCATGAAAGCAGTCGAGGCCGGTTATGCCTGCCCCGTTTTGGACGATTCGCTCGTCTTGGACATCAAGGGCGGTCGACATCCTGTGATCGAAACCTTGTTGCCCCCTGGTGAGCCTTATGTACCACATGATATGGTCCTGGATTGTTCGGATCAGCAGATGATGATGATTACAGGGCCCAATATGTCGGGCAAAAGCGCGCTCCTGCGTCAGACGGCCTTGCTGGTGATCATGGCACAGATGGGGGGCTATGTGCCGGCGCAAGCGGCTCGGGTGGGTTTGTTTGATAAAATTTTCACCCGGGTGGGCGCATCGGATAATTTATCGGCAGGTGAATCGACTTTCATGGTTGAAATGCTGGAAACAGCATCCATTTTGAACAATGTTTCGGCGCGTTCGCTGATTTTGTTGGATGAGATTGGTCGGGGAACGAGTACCTACGACGGTATTTCCATAGCTTGGTCGATTGCGGAGTACCTGCATGAACATCCATCCATACATCCCCGTACTTTGTTTGCCACCCATTACCATGAACTCAACGACATGGCCGATCGATTCGACCGAATTCACAATTACCATGTGGGAATTGCCCAGCAAGATGGACGTTTGATTTTCACGCGCAAGCTCCTGCCTGGAGGCAGTGAGCACAGTTTTGGACTCCATGTAGCGCGCATGGCGGGTGTTCCCCAGACCGTATTGCGCAGGGCCGACGAGCTTTTACGTCAGTTGGAAGAAGAGCGACCCGACCGACAAAAGCGCATGAAGAAGCGTTTAGGTACAGCCCATCAGTTGGGTCTGTTTACCCCATCCGATCCCATTTGGGAGGAAGTTAAGCGGATGCTCCGTGCCACTGATGTAGAACGGACCACCCCCGTTGAAGCGTTGTTTGTGCTGCATGAAATCAAACGCCGGGTGGAGGCCGCTTCCTGATTCGTTTCGCTATTTTTGCAGCATATTCGATCGGCGTTTTTCTCCATACTCACTGATGTTATCAGCGTTTTTTTTCATTTTCACCTAAAATAGGCGTTTTTTTCAAACTTTAATCATGCTACAAACCGCAGAACGATCCTCTGCCCTCGACGCATCGGAAAATCCCATTTTTCAAAGGCACCTGATCGCCTATCAAACAGCAGCGCTTTCAGTAAGCGGCCGCGTATTGGAATTGGGATTGGGTGAGGGTTATGGAATGGAATTGTTGTCGCCCTTGTGTGACGAATATGTTGGCATGGATAAATTCTTGGATCCAGCGCGCCCTGTGGCCAAGCATGTTCGTTTGGTTCGGGCAGATCTTCCGCCCATTCCCGATACACCCGATAACTCTTTTGATTGCGTGGTGACGTTCCAGGTCATCGAACACATTGAAGCAGACCTTGATTTTTTGCGCGAAATTCATCGGGTTCTGCGTCCTGGAGGTGTGCTCATGCTCACAACACCCAACCGCCTGATGTCGCTTAGCCGGAATCCCTGGCACGTTCGTGAATATACGCCTGTTGAAATGCAAGCCATTTTGGAGCGGGTTTTTGGACGAGGGGGCACCGAGCTTCGGGGGATTTTTGGGAATGAAAAGGTGATGGACTATTACCAAAAAAATAAGGCGTCTGTGCGCAAGTTTACCCGTTTCGATGTGTTCGACCTCCAACATCGTTTACCGCGAAAATGGCTGCAAATCCCCTACGATTTGGCCAATCGAGCCAACCGAATGATGCTGCGCCGGTCGAATACAGGCCTGGTACATGATATTGTGGCTTCCGATTATTTCGTGGCACCGCTGGCCAAAAATTGCCTCGATTATTATGCGATTTGTACCAAATCAACATCTGGATTTTAAACTATTCTCCGCTTTCATTGTCTAATAAAGTTACTTATTGCGTAAAAACGTACGATATGAAAAGGAAATCAACGACCCTATTTTTAGGATTTTTTTTGGGCCTGATGCAGTCGTTTGCCCTATATGGTCAGACCAAGCAACTACCTGCAGCAATCGAGTCTACGGCATCACCCATACGTTGCTTCAGTACGGAGATGGAGGAATGGAACCTTCAAACAGGCAGAACTACGGAAACCAGGGTGCAGTTCGAAAATTGGCTGGCACAGGCCATCGCACGCAAGGCCCAAGAGCCACAAGCGGAACAAACCATCTACACCATACCCATTGTGTTTCATGTCATTTATTCCAATGCGACTGAAAACATATCGACGGCTCAGATTTTATCGCAGTTGCAGATTCTAAACGAGGATTTTGCCCGTTTAAATGCCGATACGATCAATACACCAGCCGGATTTCGTCCGGTAGCAGCCAACACCGGTATTCAATTTTGTTTGGCAACGCGCGACCCTCAAGGCAATTCCACTACAGGCATTGTTCGCTATTCTTATCCTTCAGGCACCAATTTTACCACTTCTTATGTGGATGGTACCATCAAGCCGGCAACCATTTGGAATCCAGAACAGTATTTTAACTTTTGGATTGTACCCCTTTCAGGCAGCATTTTGGGGTATGCGCAATTTCCAGTCAGTTCCCTGCCAGGTCTTTCGGGAAGCGCCTCAGCCAGTACGGATGGTGTTGTTTGCCTGCACACCAGCATCGGTCGGCCTCCTGCGAATCCATTTTCGGGTACCTACAATGCGGGCCGTACGGCCACCCATGAGGTCGGGCATTATCTGGGGCTCAGGCATATTTGGGGCGATGGAGGCTGCTCAGTAGATGATTTCTGCGGAGACACACCGGCCAGCGACGCGGCAAATTATGGTTGTCCTACCACTCATGTTTCATGCGGTACCGTTGATATGGTTCAGAATTACATGGACTACACCGACGATGCCTGTATGAACATTTTTACGGCGGATCAGCGAATAAGGATTCGAACGGTCATGGAAAATAGTCCGCGGCGTTCCAATCTGCGCACATCCCCCGCTTGCCAGCCTTTAAACAGTCCGCCTATTGCCGGCATTTCGCAGGGGCAAATTCAGGCTTGTCTTAATGTGCCCGTAACCCTCACCGATCAAAGTACCAACGGACCTACCCAGTGGTTGTGGACAATCCAGCCTTCGACCGGCATTCAATTCACTTCAGGTACTTCCGCTGCATCACAAAACCCGGTCGTCATTTTTAGCCAAACCGGAAACTACAGCGTTCAACTGCGTGTGAGCAATGCATTTGGAAGCGATAGTATATTGCAATCAAACGCTGTTGTGATCGGGTCAGGAAGGAGCATCCCCTTCCTGGAGACTTTTCCAGGCGCCACACTCGCATCGGGTTGGTCGATTTCCAATCCGGATGCAGCAACTACGTGGGCGTTTCGTACGGGTGTCACGCCGGCAGGAACGTCAACCCCTATGGTGTGGATTGACTTGTTTGATTACAATGCTACGGGTCAAGTAGACGGTTTGGTCTCGCCTGTGATTGATCTCGTGGGCATCAGCAACCCGGTAGTATCGTTCGATGTATCCTACGCACGATACAGTTCAACATTATTCGACAAGCTGCGCGTGGATATTTCCACCGATTGCGGGCTCACCTTCACCAACGGAATTTACCTCAAAGAGAATTTATTGTTGGCCACAGCGGGTACGGTTACTACATCGTTCACCCCTTCTACGGCCGCACAGTGGCGCCGCGATTCCATCTCCCTTTCGAACTATGCCGGACAAAAAATACGGCTACGTTTCAACAGCATCAATGGATATGGCAATAACCTTTATTTGGCTAACATCAGGGTCAAAGGACAAGCCAGCGCACCCTCGGTCACTGGCAACCTTCGGTACCTGAACACTGCACTCACCCCTTTCACCAATTCTTCAATTCGTCTGATGCAAGGAACTGCACAGATCGCCTCTGCATCTACTGGAAGCACGGGTGATTTCAGCTTCAGTGCACCGGCGGGATCTTATAGTTTAAATATAAACACCCAAAAACCTTGGAGTGGGGGTAATGCGACGGATGCCCTTTTTATCAATAGGCACTTCACAGGCACATCGCAATTGTCTGGCCTTCCACTTTTAGCATCGGATGTCAACGCGTCAGGTTCGGTTAATTCTTCAGACGCACTGATTATTATGCGCCGTTTCACCACCCAAATTGATTCGTTTGCTGCAGGAAACTGGATACTATCTCCTTCATCGGTAACCCTTCCCCAAGCGGGTCCGTTAGGCTTGAATGTATTGGCAATGGGTGATGTAAACGGCTCTTATGTTCCTGATGTCAATTTAAGAACCGCCTACCAGCCGCTTGAATACGTTTCTACCGAATGGCGCATGGAAGAAGATTCTCCAAGAATTTCTGGACTTTTTGTTGATCAAGACGCGCTCATTGGGGCGGTGAGTCTTGATTTACTTATGCCCAAGGGTTGTGTAGTAGATGAGGTGTTGGGCGTCGCGGCATGGGACGCCTGTACTTGGAAACAGGTCGGGCGAACCTTCAGGTTGGCTGCTTACCGACAGTCTGGTATTCCGTTGACACGGGGTGATGCCCTCCTGCGCATTCGGACATGTGGCACACTGGGACAAGTAGCAATCAATAAACAGCATTCTGAATTCTCGGACATTTCGGGGAACGTGTTGAATCACTTAAATCTTTTTCAGCGTTTAGATGGGGCAACCCAATCGATTCTGTTCGATCCGCTGAGAATCTATCCCAACCCTAGCTCGGGCAAAGTGCAAGTAGATTTTCCGAAAGGGGTTGCGCTGGAGTCGGTCTCCTTGTTTGATGCCTTGGGTAGAATGGTGCTTTCTTTCGAGGCGAATGATATGCGGTTAAACCCTTCTGGAGCTGAACTTGAGCTGAGCACATTAGCAGAAGGAACATACCGCATAGATCTGAAAGGAAGGTCTGAACATGGCGCCTATTTGCGCCATGCGCTTTTGGTTAAGCGGTAGAAATTGATTGCAATTTTTAAAGGTTTTTAGGAACATGCGTCAATAGTCGCGCACGCAACGTACAGAACCTCCCCAAGTTTTGAGTCCTGTCGCCCTAGAAAAATTACCAGCATCCAGCCTGAGCAAATACCCATAATTAAGGTCTGTAGGACTCAAATTGGGTGTTTGAAGCAGCAGATTTCCACCAAAAGCCTGGTAGGAGCCGTCATCCCCCACACGAGCTCCAGCGGGAAGTGCCGAGAACCCAAACGCATCGATGCCATAATGGGGATTGGTGTTGTTGTGGGCGAGCCAACGGGGGTGTGCTGTTGTGTTGCAGGCCGTTGAGTAAGGCGTATTGATTTGTCTACAGGACTTCAAGGCCCTGCCTGTTCCATTTCGATTGCTTGATGTGTTGGGGTACCCACTGCTTTGGCAAAAACTGGTGAGTGCCAGGTATTCAGCGTCGGTAGCTACGTGCCAGCCAATTGGACAAATACCACGTGGGTCGGCCAAAGCGTACCAGTTATAGAGTTTGCCATAAGCTGAGTCATAGACAGCGCTGTCGTTGGGTGATGCCATAGCTCCTGTTGTGGCTCTTCTCCAGGCCGAGGTATCGAGGCCGGTTGGTATAGGGTCGCCATTTCTGTACTTCGACACCCGCAAATTTTGTTTAAACCAGCATAATGGTCTGAGTTGACTGTTGATGGTGAGGTTCAACGTAATGGTCGCGTAGTTATTTCCGTCTAAATCGGTGGCAAGAGATGTCCCGCATACAAATAATATTGTTGTCGTAAAGGTTTGTTGCTGACCGTAGGCAGTCCCTGCCGAATTGGTGGCATATGCTCGAATATAGTATTGTGTAGAAGGGGTTAGTCCTGTCAAATTGCTTGTAAATGCGCCCGTTCCCGTGCCATTTTGTGTTCGGGAATTGGAGATGGTGGGTAGGGTGGTGGATGACCAACAAACCCCTCTTTGGGTAATCGTGGCACCGCCGTCGGTGCTGATTGTTCCGCCACTCTGCGCGCTGTTGTGCGTAATCTGACTCATATTGCTCGTGACGAGAACGGGTAGGCCAACGGTAGTCGTAAACAAAATCTCGTTGCCGTATGCTGTCCCTGCACTGTTGGTAGCATATGCTCTTACCCGGTACGCAGTGGCTGGTGTTAATCCGGTTAATACACTGACGAAACTTCCAATTCCATTTCCGTCTTGGGTAAATTGGTTGGATAAGGTAGGATTGGCCGAGGTTCCATAAACAACGCCCCGCGCAGAAACATAGTCTCCTCCGCCGGAGATCACAACGCCTCCAGTTGAAGCACCACTCGAGTTGATCGATGTGGAGGCAATGGTTGTCAGGCTCGGCAATGCAATACATACCGTTACAGTTCGAGATGCCGTAGAATGTGTACATCCTCCCGATCCAACTATGGTGTATAAGATATTTGAAGTACCCGCCGCAATTGCCGTCACCAATCCTGTTACCGTATTCACACTGGCTACTGCAGGGTTGCTGCTGCTCCAACTGCCGCCTGTCACCGTTGAGGTGTAGGTGTCCGTAGAACCAACACACAGGTTCTGGTTGCCACTCAATGTGCCTGCGCTCGGTGAAGCCGTTACCGTTAATGTAATGGCCACTGATGCGTCAGCACAACCCCCCGTGCCCGCTACTGTATAAGTGATCGTAGCCGTGCCTGATGATAATGCCGTCACCAAGCCCGTTGTGGTGTTCACCGTCGCTACCGCCGTATTGCTGCTGCTCCAACGGCCACCTGTCACCGTTGACGTATAGGTGTCGGTCGAGCCAACGCACAGGTTCTGGTTGCCACTTATTTGACCGACACTGATCGGTGCAGTAATGCTGACCAACCGCTCGGATTCGGCATTCAAGCACCCTCCGACACCGACCACTGTGTATGTTATTGTGGTACTTCCAGCCGACAAACCAATAGCCACACCCGTTATAGAATCGATATAAGCAACTGAAGGGTCGTTACTGCGCCAAATCCCGCCCATTGGAAAAGCCAAAAAGGCCCCCGTTGTGCCTAAACATAGGCTATCAACACCCGATGTAATTCTGGGATTCGTGCAAAGTGTTAGGTTGAAAATTGATCCATAAGCAGTTCCGATTGTATTTTGGGCATATGCCCTGAAGTAATAGGGAGTCGATGGAAATAGACCGTTGATTGTGTCATTGAACGAGCCACGCCCCCAGCCAGCAGTTGAATTCCAACGATAATGGGGTGAACTAGCCAAAGTATCGAATACAAATCCACGTTCTACCACAGTTGAGCCACCATCAAGATGTACAATACCTTCACAGTGCACACTGCTATCACCTATTTGCACTGCCCTAAGCGTTTCAACGGTGGGAATGCATACAAACAACAAGCTTTGTTCGTTTGAATAGGTAGTTCCAAATGCATGGGAGGCGTAAGCCCTAAAGAAATAGGTCGTTCCGCCCGAAAACCCATTTAACATCCAAGAAAAATCGAAACTGCCTTTTCCTGAAATGGCTTTTTGATCTGTAATGCTGGGATTGCTGCTGGTAGACCAACAGATGCCACGCTCATAAACTCCTGATCCAGTCGCCAAAAACTGGGCGTGAGCCACAACCGATGAACCATCGATATAAACAGTATCCAACAATAAGTGTGGATCGGTTGGAATTGCTGAGTAACTGCCATTGAGATCTCCTGCTGAAAGAACCCACAAATGAACGTTGATTGAATCCGATTGGATGCTGAGGAAGGGGTGTGACTGCACAAATCTACCGATAGGAAATGATGAACTCACTTGCGCTGAAAACCGAGCGATGAGCAAAGCATCGGAGGTGTTGAGTGCGGTGTTTCCATTCACATCGCCTGCCCGGGTTTGAAGGGAAGGAAGCCCGGTAAATGACGAAAATACCTGAGCAGCAGTGAGTGCGTCCGTTGTATTGACTCCTCCTGGTTCGTAATTCAAGGATGCATCTAAGAAATAATTTCCATCCGGGAAACCTGAAATGCGAAAGTTGCCGGATGAGTCGGTGGTGTCGCTCATGACGATGTAACCTGGCAAGGCTCTTAAGTGAACGGGAACGCCTGCCAATGGGGTTGACTGGCTGTTGTTGTAGGAAAGTGTACCGGCTATGTAGTTCGCCGGCAGCATAAAGGCTACAGAGGCGGTTGAATGTGCTGTGTAGATGGTAACAAAGAGGGATATCAGGAGTAAAAATCGTAAATCAGGCCAGATCTTTAAGCCATCACCTGGACTCAGAATGCTTGATTTTATACAGTAATTTATTGGGGCGCGCATGAATCAGGTGAAAAGAGGGATGAATCAAAGATGAGGTAATCTAAGGACTAGATGGAGTCGTGGTTGCTAAAATCGCTCACAGTCATCAAATGTCTGCTAAATATATGTTATAACTAATTAGATATGAATACCTCGGCAAAGGTGCGTTCCAATACTGCATGGGGCATTGGATTGTATTTACTGACCCTTACCCTAATTCTGGTTGCAGGCCAAATTCTGTGTAAGTCGTCGGCAATCTTGTATGCCAGATGCTCGATCAATTGAACACGCATCTGCATACGCTCAGCTATTCTTTCGTACACTGTTTCGTAGTTGATGCACCGCGCCAAATCATCCGACGCTCCCTCAAAATCATGCTCGAAATAAACATCCACTGAGAACGTGTTGCCTACCACAGCTTCTTCCGGGTGAACGCCATGAAAGGCATGAAAACGCATTCCTTCAATTGCTGTAAGTGCCATAAGAGATTGGTCTGAGTTGGGTCATAGATAACGAAGGAGCGGAACTTACAAAGATAACCCAATTGCCGTTTTATCTATAATCCAAAAGATGGTCGCAATCGGTACGAGATGGTCGTTTAAATTTGTTTAGGCAGTACCTTTGCGCCAAAATTACTCCAAATTAATATTTTATCCATTTTAAACATAAAAACCGGGACAGTATACTGATTGTATCATGCAACCTTAGCTATCAGAATTCTGTATTTTCTGTGGATAAATAAAATGCTCTACTGAAAATTATGCATCTTTTGTTGAACATTTGTGCATTCTTGCTTTTAAACATTGCGTCTATCCATAAAATTGTACGTCCTTTCATTTCTTAAACAAATAATATGAAAACTGATCGATTCCAACACCCTGACCACTACCTCATCGATGAGTTATTGACCGAGGAGCATCGGCTCATCCGCGATAGCGTGCGCGAGTGGGTGAAACGCGAATTGAGTCCGATTATTGAGGATTACGCCCAGCGCGCGGAATTTCCCCGCCATATTCTGCGTGGTCTTGGTGAAGTCGGTGCCTTTGGCCCCTCGCTTCCTTCAGAATATGGATGTGGTGGCCTCGATCAAATTTCTTATGGCCTGATCATGCAAGAACTTGAGCGCTGCGATTCCGGAATTCGTTCGACGGCCTCGGTTCAAGGCTCCTTGGTGATGTTCCCCGTCTATGCCTACGGCAGCGAGGAACAAAAGCGTCGCTTTTTACCCAAATTGGCCACCGGCGAACTGATGGGTTGTTTCGGCCTCACGGAGCCTGATTTTGGATCCAATCCGAGTGGGATGATCACCAACTACCGCGATGCCGGCGATCATTTTGTATTGAATGGCGCCAAAATGTGGATTTCCAATGCGCCATTCGCGGATATCGCTATTGTTTGGGCTAAAAATGAGGAGAGCCGCATACATGGATTGATTGTGGAGCGCGGTATGGAGGGTTTCACCACCCCAGAAACGCACAATAAATGGAGTTTGCGGGCATCCGCCACGGGCGAGTTGGTGTTCGATGAAGTGAAAGTACCCAAAGCGAACCTCCTCCCTGGCGTTTCCGGGCTTAAAGGCCCGATGAGCTGCCTCGATTCGGCCCGTTATGGCATCGCTTGGGGTGCGGTGGGTGCAGCGATGGATTGCTACGACTCGGCCCTCAACTACGCCAAGGAGCGTATTCAGTTCGATAAGCCCATTGCAGCCTTTCAGTTGACTCAGAAAAAGTTGGCTGAAATGGTGACCGAGATCACCAAAGCCCAGTTGATGAATTGGCGATTGGGTGTACTCAAAAACGAAGGGCGTGCGTCAACCGCCCAAATTTCGATGGCCAAGCGCAACAATGTCGAGATTGCCCTGCGCATCGCACGTGAAGCCCGCCAAATCCATGGTGGAATGGGTATTACGGGTGAATATCCGATCATGAGGCATATGATGAATTTGGAGTCGGTGGTTACCTATGAAGGAACCCACGATATTCACTTGTTGATAACGGGTATGGACATCACAGGAATCGCAGCCTTCAGGTAATGAATCTCAAGGGGAACGGCCTTCGTTTTCGGTCGGTTGATCATATATCTCAGGGGTACGGCCTTCGTTTTCGGTCGGTTGATGAGCCAGCGAGTCGGAACTATACCAAACATAGAATTTTAACGCTTCTACCTCACCTATGCTTGTAGCCCCTTCCTTGCTGTCAGCCGATTTGGGTCACCTCGACCGCGACATCCGCCGAATGGAGTTGGCTGGTGCAGATTGGATGCACATCGACGTGATGGATGGGCAGTTTGTACCCAACATTAGTTTCGGACTTCCAATAGTGAAGGCATCGCGGGCTTCTACCCAGACTACCCTCGATGTGCACCTGATGATGGTGCAGCCCGAGCGGTATATCGGTGAATTTGCACAAATGGGTGCCGATGTGCTCACCATTCACTATGAGGCGAGTACGCACCTTCATAGAAGCTTGTCGGCCATAAGAAGTGCCGGAATGAAAGCGGGTGTAGCACTCAACCCCCATACGCCCGCATCGCTTTTGGAGAATGTTCTGGACTGCATCGATTTGGTATGCGTGATGTCGGTTAACCCAGGATTTGGCGGACAAACATTCATTTCTTCGGCCCTGAATAAGGTGAAAGCACTGCTGAATATGAGACAGAATGGAGGTCATAGCTTTCTCATCGAGGTGGATGGGGGGGTACGGCCAGAACATGGAGCATTGTTGAGATCATCGGGGGTGGATGTGGCTGTGGCTGGGCATGCCCTTTTTTCGGCTGCCGACCCCGCTGCGGTCATTTCGGCACTAAAAGGGATGCGTGAAAACAGCTAAACGCCTCGGTTCCGCCGCCGTTCTCCTTTTTTGCGGTATTACATTGCTTCCTTTGATGGGGGTGGCCCAGGGATCAGGATTTTTTGTGTTATCGGGGCGGGTGACAGACGCTGCTTCGGCGCCTCTGCCATTAGCCAATGTGTGGGTTCCACGACACAGCAAAGGAACGGTAACCAGCGATCGAGGCGAATATAGGCTTGAAATTCCGGCTGGTACTTGCTCTGTTCAGGTTCAAATGTTGGGCTATCAAACCCAATTTGTTGTTGTGAGCGGTAAGATGGGCCAGGAAGTTCGATTGAATGTTCGGTTGAAAGCCGCTGCCGTAGAGGGACCCGGCATTTCCGTGGAAGGTGCCCGAGAGTCGGGGGCCACCATGCAGCGCATCGACCCCCGTGTGGCCGGCCGTGTGGTGAGTCCGTCGGGCAACTTTGAGACCATCCTTCAAGGTCTTGGTGCACGCACGCAATCCGAGTTCAGTTCACAATATGCCGTGCGCGGAGGCAACTTCGATGAGAACCTCATTTATGTGAACGACATCGAAATTTACCGACCTGTGCTCATGCGCAGTGGTCAGCAAGAGGGCATGAGCTTCATTCATCCTGATTTGGTAGGCAACATCCAATTTTCTGCGGGTGGATTTTCCGCACGCTATGGCGACCGTATGTCGTCTGTGCTCGACGTACAATACCGTGTGCCTACAGCGCAACGGGTAAAAGCACAGCTCAGTATGATGGGGGCAGGCGTTACGGCAGAGGGAACCGACAGCAGCCAGAGGCTTACTTATCAGCTGGGGGTTCGCTACCGAACCCTTAGTAGTTTATTGGGTTCGCTCGATACACGGGCTGAGTACCAACCCTCATCGGGTGATGTACAATTTTTGTTGAACTACCGACCGTCGGCCCGTTGGACCTTTGGTCTATTATCACACTACAGCCACAATGATTTTCGGGTGGTGCCTTCGAGTCGCGAAACGGTTTTTGGGACGGTGAAAGAGGCACTTCAGCTGCGCATTTTCTTTGATGGGCGCGAGCGTACCTGGTTTCACGCTTATACGGGTGGCCTAACCGCTGCATATCGTCCACACCCCCGACTGCAATTAAAGTGGATCGGCAGTGTCTTTTCGAGCGACGAGCGGGAGTATTTTGATGTGGAAGGTGCATGGTGGCTCAATCAGCTCGACACAGAACTGGGGTCTGAGAATTTTGGCAAGGTTTCATTCACCCGCGGGGTAGGTGCCTATCAGAATTTCGCGCGCAATCAGTTGAGCATGCGCGTTGCGGCTTTAGAGCACCGGGGTTTTTGGGAGAGTCCGACGCTTGGATACGTGCAGTGGGGCCTAAGGGCTCAGCGCGATCGGGTAGTAGACCGCTTATATGAATGGAACAATCTGGATTCTGCGGCTTTTTCGGTGCCTTCATGGCAACCGGGCGATACGGTCGTGCGCTTGCGCGAATTCATTGATGCGCGAAACCGGGTCGAATCGGGGCGTTATACAGCCTATGTGCAAAGCCGTTTGCCGATCTGGGAAGCCCGGCGATTGTTTATGACAGCCGGTGTGCGCGCCAACTATTGGACCTGGAACAGGGAGTGGCTGTTGAGTCCGCGTGTGGAATTAACCTACACGCCACGATGGGATAAAGAATGGTTGTTCCGCACCGCTTGGGGGCTCTATGGTCAGCCGGCCTTTTATCGAGAGATGCGTGATCCCTTCGGGCGACTGAACCCGCAAGTGAGGGCACAACGGGCATGGCATTTTGTATTGGGCGCCGACCGTTCATTTAGAATGGATGGCCGTCCATTTCGCTTTGTTGCCGAGGCCTACTACAAAGACTTGCGTTCGATTGCCCCCTATGAACTTGATAATGTTCGTGTTCGGTATTTAGGCAACAACAATGCACGGGGCTATGCCAGGGGCTTGGACCTGCGCATTAATGGGGAGTTTGTGGGGAATTTGCAGTCTTGGGCATCATTGTCGTGGATGAAAACGGCTGAGATCATTGAAGGGGCCGTGTATACCGACTCGTCGGGCGCCTCCCGGCCGGTGGGTTATATACCTCGCCCGACCGACCAGCGGGTCATGGCCAACATAATGTTCCAAGATCTTCTTCCATCCAATCCAGCCTATCAGGTAAACCTGAATTTAGTGGTGGGATCTGCCCTGCCTTATGGGGTTCCGGATTTCAACCGGGTGGGAGACACCCTCAGGATGCCTTTCTACAGAAGGGTTGATATCGGTTTCTCCCGATGTTTGGTGGGAGCAGGGGTTAAACGATCGCCCGCTTGGCTCGATCGCAGCTTTCGTTCGCTCTGGTTGAACGTGGAAGTATTCAATTTGCTGCAGGTGAGCAATACCATTTCCTACCTCTGGATAATGGACACGGAAGGTTACCGTCAAAATGTGCCCAATTATCTTTCTGGGCGGCTTTTGAACCTGCGTTTGGTGGCGGAATTGTGATTTTTTATCCCCCTACATTTTTTTCTTTTCGCTCTATGTATTTGGTTTTTTTCT
>SXGU01415135.1_pt1 | contig 19302 bp, 17 predicted proteins | sample 3174531 | NCBI WGS metagenome assembly SXGU01 (sample SAMN11356863, study PRJNA531348) | freshwater metagenome | isolation source: freshwater sample F1-140 | place: China: Fuxian Lake, Yuxi | collected 2017-12-25 | reverse complement strand
GTGATGCATTTCAACGAAGCAGTACCAGGGGAGGGAGAGCTCGACCTCGCGTGTGCAGTTCGACGCTGGCAGCTCCTCCGCCCCGATGGATATATGCTGCTAGAACACTTGGCAGACGAAGCTTATGCCCGGGCAGCAGCCAATATCACGCGGATAGCCCAAGAAGCCGGAGTACCCCTAATCTAGAGGGGAGCCAACCAAACTTTTCCACAGCTAGCACGAAGTTAACTGCAACCAATAATGTCACCATGCCGCCTAGGTTAAAGGAGAAATAATCATCGCTCAAATATAAATTTACGGAACATAGCATCCGATCGCTATTGCGCACGACAGAACCTAGCATTTCCGCAAACTATAATAAAACCATACTCACTCTTACTATCATTGGGCCGCAACACAACGCAAAAATGATAAATGCGCTTGGTGAGTACTTATCCTCGAGTAAATTTCAGCCGCGCGGGCGTTAAATATGAGTTTATCAATTTGACAGTAATTGAGGCAAAGCAAGACTTGACAAGCAAGGCGTTACCGGGCTAAACTCGAGGTTCTAAGCCGTAGCAAAGGGACAAAACCAGTGATAATATGGTCTCTTTATCTCATAACCGATGCGTGAAACTTCCGCGCCAAACGCAGGTTGCGGCAGTCGCTAATGTACACACCATATTACTCCCAAAGATCACAACACTAGAACTCAGACGACTAATCAAGTAAAAGGGCAATACCAAATGAAACTAAAAGTTGGTGTAGTGGGCGTGGGAAATATAGGTGCGATTCATGCTGGTGTGTACAAAGACAACCCTAACATTGAGCTGGTGGCCTTATGTGACATCATACCAACCAAGGCAGACGTGGCTGCCGCCAAATTTGGTGGCAGGGCATTCTACAGCGTACAAGAGATGCTAGCGAGCGGCATCCAACTTGATGCCTGTAGCGTGGCTACGAAAGGAGAGGAAAACGGTAGCGAACATTACCAGCCCACCATGCAACTGTTAGCCGCAGGAATTCCTGTGCTGGGCGAGAAACCAATCAGCAATGTAATCAAAGAGGGCGAGGAAATGGTAGCTCTGGCCCAAAACAACAAAATCCCTTACGGTGTTAACTTAAACCACCGCTTTACACCCGCAGCTCTACGCGCTAAGGACTGGATTCAACAGGACCGACTTGGTAAGCTCAATATAATCAATATGCGCATGTGGATCAATAACCCGGTCGAAACATCTCCTTGGTTTCATATGCGCGCACTGCATCCCCACTCGTTCGACGTGATGCGGTACTTTTGCGGGGATGTCAAATATGTGGTTGCGTTTTTAAACAAGGGGGAGACGTTGGCTGGAAAAGAGCGTATCACCTATTCCAATGTACAGGTGCTATTGCATTTCAAGAGTGGTGTCGTCGGAAACCTGACAGGGAGCTATGATGCTGGTGGCAGTTACGGTTTAGAGTTTTGCGATGTTGCTGGTTCAAAGGGTCGCTTCCACCTAGCCGATGCCTGCGAAAAACTTACGTTTTATGATCGGGCCAGCATCTACACCGAGAGCTATGAATACCTTGGCGGCATGCGCAACTTCAATGAGACTTTTTCGAGCCGTATCACTGCCTGGACGGATCAGTTGGCTGCCGGAGTGAAATTTAACGAGATCAACGGTTCAGGTGCTGATGCACTCCAAGCGCAGAAGATTATCGAAGCCGCAATCAAGTCGTTTGAGACGCATACTATAATTGAATTGTAGAAATACTCAGAAGTGTACCCTTTTGAAATTGGAATTTTTGCAACCAACGTATCATTTAGTGAAGAACTGAGATAATGATTAAATTAGGTGTTAATTCTGTACTTTTCTCTGGCTTCGATTTTGCGACGGCGGTCAAACAAATCAAAATGGCGGGTTACGATGGGGTCGAAATTTCGGCTATCAAGGGTATGTGCGAGCATTTGACGCTGGGTAGAAAGGGAAGTCATGTCAGTGAGCTGAAACAAACAGTAGCTGACAATGGCTTGGAGTTTCTGTCGATGGAGGTGGCCACTCTAGATGAGGAACGCCTGATGTTAGCCTTCGAGGCTGGCGGAGAAATGGGAATTCCCATCATCAATATTGCTTCAGGTGGCAAGAGCAATGAGGACGAAGACTTCGATCGCCAAACTGACCTGCTCGCCAGAATGGCAGAGAAAGCTGAGCAATTTGGGGTGACTTTGTGTTGCAAGGCTCACGTCGGCGGAGCGATTTATAATACTGCAAGCACCCTGCGCGCGGCACGGAAAATAAAGTCACCTGCGTTTGGAGTGGATCTGGATCCAAGCCACCTATATCGCGCCTCCGAAGATCCCTCGACAGCCATTGAGTCGGTGCTTCCGTGGGTCAGGCACATTCACATTCGTGATTGCAAAGGGCGTGGCCCGTCACCTGGCACAGCTCCATTGCAGGCGTGTGGCCGCGGCGATATTGACCTTACTAAATATTGTAAGGTCATGGTTGACGGAAGCTACGCTGGTCCAGTGTGCTTGGAAGTAATCGGCGCTCAAGACCTTGATTTGATTCAATGCGCGATCATCGCGGCTGAAAGCTACGGCTACCTTAACGCTATTTTAAAGCAACTAGGAGCAAGGTAAATTTGATTATGCTCTGCGTACAAATCACAATAGGACCGCGGTATCAGATTTACCATCTCTTGGTACACTAACATGGCAAAACATCCAGTAAACCTAATCCTGTTTGGCATCGACAGCCTACGGCGGGACCATATGAGCCTTTATGGGTACAACAAACTCACTACGCCGCACATTGACAAGTTTGCGATGGGTGGCAGTATTTTCAACATGATTAGCCCCTCGATTCCAACCACCCCGGCATATGCTTCAATGTTTACCGGCATGGATGTCTTTGGTACCGATGTTGTGGCACTTCGGCACAGAGGCGCCATTGGCTCTCACCTCAAAACACTCGCTGAAATTTTGGGGGATAACGGCTATAACACCACGTGTGTTGGCTTCAGCGGCAACCCGGCATCACGAGGTTTTCAGAAATATCTGGACTTCGCCGGGTGGGGCGATTGGAGCAAAGGTCGCAGTCCCAAAGCCGAGAACTTGAATAAGGTGGCAATCCCCGAACTCAAATCATTGGCGGCGCATGACAAGCCGTTCTTTCTTTTCTTACGGCACATGGACCCCCACGCGCCTTACTTACCACCAGGCCCTTTCGAGCGCATGTTCTACGACGGAAACGAAACCGATCCCAACAACAAGTCGCTAGATGATGTATTTGCCTTCAAGCCGTTCCGAGACTTTCACGCCAGCTGGTTACCGCCCGCCTGTAGCCATGACAAATATGTGGACGCACAATATGACGGCGCAGTCGCCTACATGGATGCTGCCATCGGTAACCTTTTCCAGAGTATTCAGGCTCTCGATTTAGAGAGTGACACACTTATAGTCATCGACGCGGACCATGGCGAAACACTTCACGAACATGACTGCAATTACGATCACCACGGCCTGTATGAGACCAATCTTGTTGTACCGCTAATCATTCGCTTAGTTGGAAAGGTGCCGGCTGGAAGGCGCTTCAGTGACATCGTGCAGACAAAAGATGTTACTCCGACAATTCTGGATTTGATGGGCATCAAATGTGGCATCAAATTCGACGGCCGGAGCCTCACTCCGCTGATAACTGGCAAGTCGCGCCTGCCCGAGCCCGAGGTCTACCTCACTGAAGCCACCTGGATGCGCAAACATGGCTGGCGCACGCTAGAGTGGAAACTAATTCGCGCATTGGAGCCAGACCTCCATTTTAAGCCCGCGGTGGAACTCTACAATCTGGTTAGCGACCCCGGCGAGTTAGTGAACCTAGCGGAAAAAGAGCCGGATGTGGTGCGGCTGCTGACCGATCGTATGAATGCCCACATAGCAAAGCGCGAGAAAGAAACTGGCCGCGCCAACCCTGTGTTTACAAATACTTGGTGGCACGGGTATGGCAATAAACCCTTCGACAGCTCGCAGCAAGCGTACGATACACTGCACATTGGCTCCATCGGCGCGGCCGTAGCTCTACAGGCTCGCGGTAAGCAAATGAAGAGAAACAAAAAAGAGCTTCAACGGCAGCGCGGTGCAAAAAATCTGTAATTAGAAGGCAAAGTTGGGATCAGACATTTTTTGCTCCAAGTTTGCAGCCTACAATGGTTTTCCGACTAGGCTGCGGGCTATATTAGGCGGCCATACAAAGCCCGCCGTACGACCAGAGTGGTATGTACTTGTTGATGCAGATCTGCAGAACTTCTTCCGCTGGTCTGATTGCCGTAGGCTCTGAGTCAAACCTGTTCGGCGGGTACAGCTCTAGTGAGTCGTTATCTTTTCCATTAGGCCACATGGAAGGTAAAATAATGATGTTTAGGGCAAACCTAGTGGAAGACCGCATGGTGGAGGACGAAAACCGCGTGGCGAAAATAAAATAACTCACAACGAGGCTGACACGGATGCCAAGGCTAGTGCGACAAGCCGATGCCACGCTAGGCATGCACGATAGGCCGTAGCCTTGAGGTTAGGGTAGGATGACGGTACCGAAGAGGCTTTCTCCATAATTGGTGCGGATCTCCCCATATATGAAACCAACCGGCACCCCAGCATTGGATTGTCTCCTTCGCTACCAACCCGTAATGTGTGGCCTACCCCACTCGAGTTATTGCCGCCGACAAAATTGGCGCGTATGGAACTGATTTTGCACAGAATTGAACAATTTCCAGGTAGCTATACAGATCAAGCCTAAGGCCGAAGCTCTTGGTTTTGAGCACATCTCTGATCCGCCTATTCAGGAGCTCAACCATCAAAGTAGTGTTGGGCATTATTGACTATGTCAGCCAGTGCTCAATTACCGGAGCACGTCCCAGCCCGCTAAATTGATGATTTCCTCTGCACACAGCGCCGCCCTGCAACCAAATTATAGTTATCTAGTTTTTGTCAACCAACTACTCGACGATTTTGACCAGACACGCCCTGTGCATCAACTTAACAAACGACGTGGGCTAGCGGTCATCATGCCTCTCTGATCGCGTAGGTTTTCCAGTCCGTAGCCACGTAATGGGCTGGCTAAAAATAGGTGAAGTGGTTCTCCTATCTATCCGAGTTCACTATTTGACATCCATGTGCAAGCATCCCAGTACGTAGCTCTTGAAGTGCCTTGTGGAAACCCATTGGACAGCGGGCTTCAGTGCTAAAAGATTTCTTCCACTAAACCGCCACAAACACCGTCACAGACTCGAGTGCAAACCAGCCGCACCCAGCAATTTCCACGTTGCTACAACTGGGTCAGCCACCAGAAAAAGCGAGATGCGCTGAAATGGCTCAAAGACAGCTTGAAGGATGTCGATAGAAGTGACTTGCAATCGGAACGCGGTGCACAAGAGCTATGGAGACGCATCGCGCCCCTGACACGTCTACATCGTGGCTAGGGGAACTACATAACGACAAACACGCCTACGCTGTCCCAAAAATGAGCAGTGCACGAACCGCGGGAGTAGTGTCAACCAAATAATACAGCGCGATAAATCCCGTAAACTTGCCTCCCGACGTTGGTTTCCCATTTACTCAATTCCCCTGAGCACAACGTGTCAGTACTAGTACAAAGGACAATGCTTAAATCACATAACTCACACGTAAGGCAACAGCTTCAGCCATCCCACGCAGCTTAGTGTTGGGGAAGAATACCTGACCCAGGTGCTCGCGGACGTAGTGCCACACCCGGTGAACAATTAAGAACTCGCAATCCAAGACATAGTACTCTGTTCACCTAGGTCAAGGCGACCAAAAATCACCAAGCCTGCGTCTGCACCATCTAATACGCAGAGATACCGGACAAAGAAGTAACGAGCCAATCTACCGTCTTCGTGTCATCCAGCTAGCGCAGTAAGTAGGGAAGGCATAGCTAAACATTTAATAGGGGACCACCGGCCCTGTAGCGCCGGTCTCACTAGTCGTAGTTAGCAACCCGCCTAATACTGAACTATTTGCTTCAAACCTTTCGAAATCATCTATGACTTTTGAAAGTTATTTCCAACCCCTCACAAAGTGTTTGGTAACAGCTCGCACCCATCTCCCCGATAAGCCCAACACAAGCAACCTGCTGAGACAGAACACATAGGAACCATAACTCAAGCCGCCATAAACAAAAAACACCAATGGACCAACAAAAACAATAATCTTTGATATACAGTTTTTTGCCCAGAACCTTGAAGGGCCCAAGTAGTCGCCACGAAACTAGTGGTCCCAAACCCAACCTTACCTGTCGCCTCAACAGTGGGCCCACGCTAATCCGGCATATGGTGTCTAGGGCACCTCAGGGCAAATCTACACAGCTGACCACTCGACTTTGTAATTGTAACATCAACACGTATAAATACCTTCGCTTAGCAGCAGTCAACAAAATCTACCACGAATTACCAACAAACTATTAACATAACCAGTTACGGCACAGGAGAGCTTAGTGCGCCGATTCTACAACTATGTTCTGCAGCAGCTCGACATTACACAAACACAAACACCGTATCTTCACACCACCGCTTTCCAAATAGAATCCGTAGCTCTGAAGAAGAACGACACCATCTAGACAAGCCCGCCTAACACTACTTCATTCCACATATGTGAACACTTGCTCAGGATAAATCGAAAAGTCACCGTTATGGAACTCGGAGGCTTCTAAAGCGCTACCGCCTACCCAGCCCTAGCACAGGTCTATGGCACCCGTACCCTTTAGTAAATATATTTCGGGGTGCTGGTAAAGCACTTAAGCAATAGCACGATACATTTTGGGGTACAATGTTTACCAGACTCACAAGACTGTTGGACCACTACAATCTAAAGAAATTATGACAATACGAGTTGCAGTCATTGGTATGGGCGAAATCGGCGACCGCCACGCACGGATATACAAAGCCGAACCGCTTGCAGAACTGGTCGCGGTTTGCGATCGGGTGAAAACACGAGCCGATGACGCAGGACAACGGCTTGGAGTTGCATCATTTTATGACGTAGACCAAATGTTACATGCAGTTAAGCCAGATTTGTGCAGCATAGCAACTAGCGGCTACGAGAACGGAGGGGACCATTTCGCCCCAACTATGCAAGCGCTAGAATTTGGATGCCATGTTCTCGGAGAAAAGCCTATCTCAAACAACATTAAGGAAGCTGAAAAAATGGTTGCCAAAAGCCGGGAAAAACAAAGATACTATGGCATAAATCTGAATCACCGATTTACGCCCGCAGCGCGACTAGCAAAACAATGGGTAGAGGAGGGCAGGCTTGGAAAGCTACTCTTTGTGAATATGAGTATGTGGATAATGAACAAAGTGGAAACCTCACCATATTTTCACATCAAGTCTCTACACCCTCACACTGTTGACGTGATGCGTTACTTTTGCGGAGACGTTGAGGCGGTGCAGTGCTTCGCACTCAAGGCACCTGGCCGCCTGACATTCTCCACAGCACAATTCAATATGCGATTCAAGAATGGCGTTGTTGGACATCTTGTGGGCAGTTACGACATTGAGCGCGGACATCCTATGGAACGGTGCGAAGTAGCGGGCACGAGTGGGCGGTTGGTACTGGAGGATATGTGGCGTGAACTCACCCTGTATCCAGCGGGGAACCTAGTAAAGACAGTGTATTCTGATCCGGCATTTGGTGGCTTCCACAATTTTGAGAATACTTTTGTGGAACGCATTAGGGTGTTTTTACAACAAATCACTAGTGGCGTAGCCTTGGACGCAATTGACGGCCATGCAATGGATGCATTGGCTGCACAGAAGGTACTCGCAGGTGCAATTGAATCACTGAACAATGATACGGTGGTGTACATTTAATTTATACACACCGCCAAAATAAATGCTAACCAATAACACCGAGGTAGAGCTGGCACATACACCATATAACTCATAAGCCAATTCCGTCACCAACATTCCGCGACACTACAGATCGGCCAGTAATAATTCTTAAAGCAGCGGTCAACTCGGCTGTCGAAGTTCAGCCCAAATTTCTACGGTGGTAAAGGTAACATTGATGGACTTTCATGACCTCTTCCCAAACAGCGACGAGCTTGCTGAGAAACTCGCGCGGGTCGTCGCGAACATAAACCTCCCCGAGGGCTCGGAGCTCGGAATTTAAGCCGAAGACGTGGTCGACGCGAATCCCAGTCCACATAAGCACCCTTGTGTTGCAATCGTGGCCCTCGAGCGTCCCCGCTTCGTCAGACATCGGCTTCAACTCAATGTCCGTTCATAGGAGACTCACAAAAAAGTCATTGGTCAACGTCTCGGGCTGCTTGGTGAAGACGCGAAGTGCAGACTGCCGATCGTTTGCATTCAGGACACGCAGGCCGCAAGGTTGCCCGATCGATCAGCAGATGCTCCGCCGGCCGCTATTGTCAGTGTACGGTGATTGCGGAACCCGTCCGCGCTAGTTCGAGAGAGCCGAAGGACTCAACGTCAGCTTACTCCTGCGAAGCGTCCGCGCTTCTCGGCGCAAAGGGTACACGTCCGTCATGACCTACGTTTTAGGCTGCACGCTCGACATTTGCGCAGCCGCCCAACACGATGAGGTCGGCAATCAAAACCGCCTTTTTCCCTTTGGCCTGCGCGCCATTGAGGTCCTTATTGATCCCCTCTAGGGTCGGCACCACCTGCCCCAGCTAGAGTGGATTGCTGACATCCCAATTTTTCTGTGGAACACGACGAATGCGAGCCCCCTAGGCGCAATTGCGCTTGTCAGTGCCGCGGAACGTCGCCGCCGACGCCCGGGCTGTCGAGACCAGCTAGGAGATGGATAATTCCGAAGCTAGGATCGTCCCCTTGAGGGCAACGATGTCCTTGGTTCCTATCACCCCATATTTGATTGATGGGACGGGGTCCCGCCATAGTTGCTGCGCCGCTGGCACCAGCGGGCCAAGGCAGCGCGAGATCGACCCTACATCGCGGTACGTCAGCTTCAACCACTTATTGGCGAAGGCGTCTGCGAATTCCTGCGGGTTCTGGTGGAAACGACGGGAGATCTTCTCGTAGGCCTAGTCGAATCTGAGCGCGAGGTCAGTTGTCAGTATGGCCGACGCATGTTACTTCGACAGGTCAAGGGCGACAGGAACCGTGCCTTCACCAAGACTGCCTTTCGGCTTCCACTGCAAAGCACCAGCCGGACACATGGTCAGCTCCCACTCGTAGCCGAAGAGGTGCGAGAAGAAAATGTGGCTCCACTTGGTGCCCGTCTTGGTCCAAGTTACTTCGAGGCCACTGGTGACGGTGTCGCCGCCGGTGCCGCAGCCACAGCTGCTCTACCAGCCAAATCTCTGATCCTCGAGCGGACGCCCGCGGGTTCGCTACCAACGTGCTTAGCCTTCCCCGCACCATGGTTCGTGCAAAACGTAGACCCGCTGGCAATCAGCGCCACCTTCTCTTCGTCGTTCAGCGCCATGCGACGAAACGTCTCTCGAATGTCCTTGGCTGCCATAAGCGGATCGGGAGTAACATTCGGCCCCTCCAGTTTCAAATAGATGAGGCCCACCTGAAGGGCGCGAAGTGCATGATCAAGTTCCCGGTCGCTGTAGCACTGGTCTCCGAGCCACGTGGCCTCAGATCCCCTGTAGACGTCTATGAGCTCCCAGACGTCCTCCAGCCCACCCCAACACAAAGGTCTTGAGTCCCATGGTCTCCAGCGCGCGGTTCCCGGCAAAGATAATCAGGTCGGCCGACGACATCTCTTGACCGTACTTCTGCTTGATTGGTCAGATATGGTGGCGCGCCTTATCGAGGTTTGCGGAGTCGGCTCAGCGGTTAATGGGTGCCAAGCGCGGCGTGCCGGACCGGCACTTCCGCGGCAATCGCTTATGTGGTAGGTGCCGGCACTGTGCCACGCCATCCGTATGAAGAGCGGCTCATGGTAGCAGAAGTCAGCCGGCCACATGTCCTGCGACATCGTCATCACTGCCTCGATACCCTTAGTCAGGGCATCGACGGAGGGCTCTTGAACGCTTAGGCATAGTTGCACGCCCCGACCACAGGATCAGCGGCCATGGTGGGGTGCTAGTGGAGGACCTTCAGGTTCAAGCGGTGAATGCCATTTCCATTTGCCCGAGCAACTAACGTTCATTCTTTAGTGGTGTGAGGTGAAAGAAAGCCGTCCAATCCTCTGCTGCCGGCCGCACGCCCCGCCACCACAACCTCAGCTGCAGCGGCCGGCTGGCAGCTCTACAGCCGGGCGCGGCACCTTCACCGGTCCGAAAAGAATTCGGTCGCCGTTGACTGTCTTACTGGCCTATGTGGCGGCTATCTATCGGAACGGTCAGCACCTGACCAGATTAATTAATGATGTTTTGGACATTAGCCAGATCGAGGCTCGGCGCATGAGCCTGAATAAAGACTGGCTGGCCCCGGCCGTGATCATCGAAGAGGCTGTAGTGGCTGTACAGCCCCTGTTCGTTGCGCGAGGGTTGTATTTGAAACTCAACCTTCCGCAGAACCTGCCTCTTATCCCAGGGGATCGCACTCGCATCCGCCAGGTACTGCTCAACCTATTGAGTAATGCCGGCTGCTTTTCCGAAAAAGGGGGGGTACCATTGAGGTTGGGCTTGAGCCGAGTAAACTCAGCGTGAACATAACCTAAACTGGCACAGGTATCGCCCCGGAGGATTTAGCCAAACTATTTGAGCCTTTCCACCAGCTGGATGACAGCTTGCGCCGCAAGAAGGGAGGGAGTGGTCTGGGCTTAAATATCAGCCGCCGCTTTGTCGAGTTGCACGGAGGTAAAATGGGGGTTCAAAGTGAGGTGGGCCTGGGCAGCCAGTTTTGGGTTAGTTTGCCACTACAAGAGGAAGCCAGACCGGAAGGTTTTGGCCGCTGGCTAAACCCCAGATGGGAATCCAAACACCTCTCCAGCCTCACCCCCAAAATTAGTCCGGCCCCGCGGCTGGTGTTTGTAGAACCTAGCCATTTCTTATTACCGGTTGCTCGAAAATATCTGGATCATGTCCAGGTAGTGAGCGCCTCGACCCCCGTTGAAGCCCGCGACTTATTAGCCCTCAGTCCGGCTAAAGTGGTTCTGTTGCGGGGAGAGACCTCCGAACAGACAGCCGCCTGGTCGCAAGAAATGTGTGAGTCTCGTTTTCAAACGCCCTTACTAGCCTTTACCCTGCCCAACCCGTTGCTCAACCAGGCCCTGGGGGTTGCCGCTTACCTGATGAAGCTCATCTCGAGCAATCAAATGCTGGCGGCCATTGAGCGGATCGAAAAACCAATCCGTTCCATCCTACTGGTTGAAGACGATCCGGACGCGCTCCAATTGTTCAATCGGATTCTCACCTCAAAACCGAAAAAGTATCGGGTGTTGCAGGCCAGCAGTGGTCAGGAAGCATTGAGCTTAGCCCGTGCCCGTTAACCCGACCTCATCTTGTTAGATCTGATCCTAACCGGTATGGATGGATTTTCTGTCTTAGCTGAAAAGAATAGAGACGCGACGATAAGAGACATCCCGGTTTTAATCCTCTCCGCCAACGATCCGGGCGGTCACCCTATTTTTATCCCTTCTTTTTTTGCCACTCGTACCGGGGGCTTATCAATCCCTGAAATCCTGGGCTGCGCCCTGGCTTTCAGCGATGAGCTGACGATCCGCCGTGGAAAATTTGATTGAGCGCCGCCAAAAGCTTCGAGCGGGTAACGGGTTTAGGTAGATAAATGGCAGCGCCTAACATCAAAGCTAAATCACGTTCAGGCAAAACCGAGCAAATGATAATGGGCAGGGCGTGGGTCAGCGGGTGCTGCTTTAACTGTCCCAGGATCTCCCAGCCATCAACCTCCGGCATCATCACGTCGAGAATAATTACCTGTGGATGATGCTGCTCGATCCATCCAATTAACTGTTCGGCGTTCCTCTGGCTGCTAAGTTGGTAGGGCGTCCCGACCAGGTAATGCTCAAAAAGCTGGACTGTATCGGCGTTATCATCAAACAAGCAAATCTTGACTCGCTCAGATATGGGCAGGTGGATGGTTAAGGAGAGGGTGCGCTTCTGCTCACTGATTTCCAGCGATAGGCCGCAGGCATTCAAAATAGTTCGGGCGGCTTTTAGTTCAGCGCCGGTATCGGTGGTTTCTGTGACCAGTTTTCGCTGGGCCAAAGCCGTCACCGTAGGCAGGACCTTTTTTCCATTCTCTCCCGCCGCATATCGAATTTGCCCGGTGGGGACTCTTTTGATAGCGCTGATAATAGGAATAGCGAGGGCTTGGCGCAGCCCTACCGGATCAACTGTGACAGCGGGCAGTTTTGAAAACGCCGCCGAATTGGACTTAACCTTATGGGCAACTGCCGACCGAGTTACCAATTGAATGGCTGCCTGAAAAATCACGGCCGCGTTAACTGAGTTTTCCTGAGTAGCGGTATTGAGCCAAGCCTGTACATTCGCCAGCAGTTCATCCAGGGGAAGCGCTACCGTAGCCGGAGCGGCCTCGCTGAGGTTATAGAGTTGGGCTAAGAGATCGGCGAGGATTTGAATAGCCGCCTTCTGTTCGCGGCGCAGGTGGCGCACGCCAACGCCCAGTTGATAAGCCGTCTGCTCCTGGCCCAACTGTTGACTATAACGCAGTTGAAGCAGCTTATAAACCCGCCAGCTCCGGCTATAGATCGGCTCCGCCGGGTCTGGTCTCAGTTGTTCAATCCCTTTGAGCAAAAGCTCGCGCAGCTCGGTGCGGGCATTCGGGCAGTTGAACAAGCCGAAAGTAGCTACCAGGGGATGGGCGCGTAAAATAATCGGGTCATATAGGTGGGCCAGAGCGTGGCCTACCTGCCGAGTAAAAGCCTCATTTTCCTGCATGTCCTTTTTATGACCTGTTGATAGCCTGAATATGGTCAACTTTTTAGCATCTCACCCATTCAATATGATACCATATTTTCTGTCAATATATCCCAGCTCACCACAAAAATAAACAGGGCCTTATACCCCATTTTCAAATCAGGGTCCGCAAGGGGGCATAGTTGCATATCCTTTAAAGTCTTTCGTTCACGGTCGAAACGGATCCCGAAAGATTTTTTCTTTCGGCTTGAAATATTTTTCATTATAGATGGAGGAAACTATGTTCAGATTTACAAAATTGATGGGTCTGCTGGGGTTAACGTTGGTAATGAGCCTTGTTCTAAGCGCCTGCGCTCCGGCCGCCACACCGGCCGCCCCTCAAGAAGCTGCCACCGTAGCGCCGGCCGCGGCTGAAAAAGTTAAGATCACCTTCTGGCATCACACCTACACGGTAGCCACTGAGTGGATGCGTAAACAGGTGACAGAATACCAGCAGACTCACCCCAATGTAGATATTGAAATTGTTGAGTACCCGCACGGTGATTACGAAGTAAAACTGCGGGCTGCCATTGCCGCAGGTGATCCCCCCGATATCATCAACAAGTTAGATTATTTGTTCCCTGAGTTTTACAAAAACAACTGGCTATCTCCGGTAGACCCCGCTGCGTTTGGCGCTAGTGATCAGCAAGGGGTGCTTGATCTTTTTGAGCAGCCGGCCCTGGAAGGCATGACCTTCGACGGTAAGGTATATGGCGTTCCAGCCGAGTTCAATACCTTTGTCTTATTCATGAACAAGAAGCACTTTGAAGAAGTCGGCTTGGATGCCGAAGCCCTATCCAAGGAATGGATAAAGAAACCCCTCACCTGGGATGAGTTTTTTGCTTTGGCCAAGAAGTTGGAGAAAAAGGACGCCAAGGGTAACATAACCCGAATGGGCTTTAACTGGGTGTGGCGGTTAGACTCCTTCTGGTATGCCCAGCAGTTCTGGAATGTCATCGGCCAATATGGCTGCGAGGTTCTGGAAAAGGATGGTAAAGCCGCTATCAATTCGCCTGAGTGCGTGGCGGCTTTTACCGATACCTGGTACCGGCTGGTCAAGGACAACATGGGCGGGCCAGACCTGGCTACAGCCAATCCGGTATATGCTTTCCAGGATTTCATGGATGAACGCCAGTCTATCTGCATGGGCGGCCCTTGGGCCCCGGCCGCCTGGCGTGAGAACGCGCCGGCTGTATACGAAAATTTCGTGGTCGCGCCTATTCCGCAGAAGGACCCGGCCAATCGAAAATCGTTTATCCATACCTATGCCCTGGCCGTAAGCGCAAACTCCAAAGTCCAAAAAGAAGCATGGGAGTTTCTGAATTTCTTACTTTCTAAACCGGGGGAGATGTATGAGGTGGCTGGCTACATTAATGGCCGCAAAGGCATCTTTGACTCGTCTGAGCTAAAAGAATCGATGCGCGGGATTGACGTTTACAAACAGGAATATGCTACCGGCTCGTTTGTTTGGCGCTCTGAAACCTTTGCCCAGGAGGGCGATATCCTTAAGAAAGCCATTGAAGAGTTTATGCAAGATGGGGATGTTCAGGCTGCTCTGGATAGCGCAGCCGCAGAAATCAACAAGGTCCGCGGTAAATAACCGATTTTCCTGACCCCAACAGAAGGGTGGGGATGTCCTTCTGCCGGAAGGCGTCCCCACTTGTCCAAACAGTAAGTTTAGAGTTCAGGCATGGGTCACCCTTTGCCCCCAACTTCGTGGTTTACCAGCCGGATGAAGCCTGTGCGTCTCACCTACCGCCGAAAAATTGCGCTGTGGGGCTTTTTGTTTACGGTTCCCGCCATTGCACTTTTGCTGGTTTTCAGCCTCTTCCCTATCAGTCAGGCCATCTACCTGAGCTTCAGCAATTACAATTCGAACCAATCCCTTACTTTTGTGGGCTTAAAGAATTACCTGACCATCTTTGAAGGCGAAGCCTTCCCTAACTCTTTGGGGGTGAGCCTGATTTATGTTTTCGGCACGGTCATTCCCGTCTGGTTTTTGTCTTTTGGCCTGGCTTTGCTTCTCTCAAAGGTCCGTCGTTTGGCCGGTTTGTGGCGTACCCTGATTTTCCTGCCAACCGTGATGCCCTTATTAACCGTCACCCTGGTCTGGAAGCTGTTTTTTCATTATCGCGGGGTGATGAACAGCCTGCTCCAGCTTTTTAATCTGGGGCCGGTGGGCTGGCTAACCCAATCTACTTATGCACCGGCGGCTTTGATTATCACCAGTTGGTGGCACGCGCCCAGTTACTATATGATTCTTTTTCTGGCCGGTCTCCAGGCAATTCCAACCGTCTATGATGAAGCGGCTCATTTAGATGGAGCCAATGCGTGGCAGCGGCTGCGCTACGTCACGCTGCCGCTCCTCCGGCCCACCATCGTTTTGGTCGCGGTTCTCTCGATTATTAATGGCTTTCGCACCTTTGCCATCCAGCATGTAATGACCGGCGGCGGTCCCGGCACTTCCACCGAGATTGTGACCTTGTTGATCTACAAAACCGCTTTTAATTTCGGCAACATGGGTGACGCTACCGCCATGTCAGTTATTTATTTTCTCCTGATTTTGGTCTTTAGTTTGATCCAGATGCGAGTTCTAAGGGGAGAAGACCACCTTGAGTAAACGCTATTTATCCCAATGGATCACTTACTTTTTTTTAGGTCTGGCTACCATGCTCACTTTGGCCCCCCTAGTTTGGATGGTCAGCACCTCGCTCAAATCCCCGGAGCATGTGTTCACCTTCCCGATCGAGTGGTTGCCTGATGGTTTCCATTGGGAAAACTACCAGGAGGCCTTGAGCGCCCGACCTTTTGGACTGTATCTGCTCAACTCCATCGCCGCCTCGTCGGTCAGCGTGCTGATTACGGTCATGTTCAGTTCAGCCGCAGGTTATGGCTTTGCCCACTTCCAGTTCCCAGGTCGTGACCTGCTATTTCTGATCGTCCTATCTACGCTTATGATCCCGTTTGAAGTGGTTGCTGTGCCACTATATATCCAGATCCAGCAGTGGGGCTGGGGAGACTCCTATACCGGGCTGATCCTGCCGACTGCCCTCTCTGCCATAGGCATCTTCATTATGCGCCAGTACATGCTGACAATCCCTAAGGATTTTATTGACAGCGCCCGCATTGACGGCGCTAATGAGCTCCAAATTCTCACCAATATTTTCTGGCCCTTGAGTATGCCGGCTATGAGCGCTGTAGCCATTTTTACCTTTGTGTCCAATTGGAACAGCTATCTATGGCCGCTCCTGATTATTAACAACGACCAGTTGCGCACCCTCCCCCTGGGGATGGCCCTCTACGAAAACCAACTAACCGTAACCTACAACCGGATTATGGCTGTGGCCGTTTTTGGGGCTTTGCCGCTGATCTTAGTGTTCATCCTGCTCCAGCGCAACTTTATTCGCGGTATTGCCTTGACCGGATTACGGGAGGGCTAGCGGCATGACCGTCTTAGCGGTCGACCTGGGCGGTACACATCTGCGCACCGCCCTCTTGCGTACTCCAGACAAGCTATTAACCCACCACAGCATCCGCTGGCCTGATCTGGGCAACCCGCTTCCACTCATGACCTTTGTGGCCTACCTGCGCTCTCAGATTGAGAATAGTTTGATCCCGGCCTCTGAAATTGAGGCGGTAGGCATTTCTATCGCCGCTGTGGTTGACCACGCTCAGGGTTGTGTAAAAATTGGCGAAAATGTCGGCTGGCAGAATGTCCCCTTGAAGAAGATTCTGGAAAAGGAATTGGGGTTGCCGACCCAGGTGGATACGGATGCCTTCTGTGGGGGGCTGGCCGAAGCGCGTCTGGGCAGCGGCGTCGGTTTGGAGCATTTCTTTTATATCGTCATCGGCTCAGGGATTGGGCATGCCCTGGTGATGGGGGGTAAAGTGTGGCATGGTCTGCACGGTGCGGCCAACGTATTTGGTCATATTAAAGTTTTACAGCCGGGACAGCCCTGCTACTGCGGCGGCAGCGGTTGTGTTTGTCAGTACGCCGCCGGGAAAGGGTTGGCCAGGTTGGGGCAGCTCAGGTCTGGGGGAACAACCTCGGCTGTGACCGGGGAAAAGGTCATCCGGGCCTACCGGCGCACCACGAAGTGGGCCAGAGAAGTTGTAGCCGAGGCTCACCAACAGCTTGCCTTCAGCCTCAGCGCCGCTTACAACCTGCTTGATTTAGAGACGACAATTCTGGGCGGTGGGGCGGTATCGGACGTTTTTCCCGACCTGGAACAGTTGCAGTCGCGGCTGGAGGAGTTGGTTTACCCTGAAATCCGGCCCATCGTACTGCGGAAGAGCCGCTTAGGCGCTGAGGCAATGCTGCTGGGCGCGGGCCTGCTGGCGCTGGATGCCCCAAAATAAATACCGGAGAATTTTTATGCAACAATCCATCGGCATTAGAGAGATAATCTGGCAAGCTTATCAGGAACGATGGGCTTTAGGACAGTTTAATATGACCAACCTGGAAACATTACAGGCTGTCGTACTGGGCGCCAACCAAACACAAACGCCGGTGATCGTGGGTGTTTCTATGGGCACCCTCCGGCATGTTGGGCTAAACTACCTGGGGGGGCTAGTTCAGGGCGCGCGCGCAGAGGCCCAGGTCCCGCTCTTTTTCCATCTGGATCACGGCCCGGATTTTCCGACCATCGCCACCTTCATCGAGCTTGGTTTCGATTCCGTGATGATAGATACTTCTAAATACCCGCTTGAAGAAAACATACAGAGGGTGCGTGAGGTTGCCGCTTATGCCCATGCCAGGGGAGTCTGTGTCGAGGCGCAAGTGGGCGAAACCTGGGATGAGGAGACCGGAGAAGAGGTTCGGGTAAAAACTGATCCGGCCCAGGTGCAGGCTTTTGTGCAGGAGGCAGAGATTGATTATCTGGCGATTTCGTTTGGGAATACCCCCGGGAAGTTGAAAGGTCAGGCCGATGTTGATCTGACGCTGTTACGGGAGGTAGCTGATGTAGCCAAGATTCCCATCGTGTTGCACGGTGGGAGCAGTATCCCGGAGGCGGCGGTGTCCGCGGCCATTCAGGCCGGGGCGGCCAAGATCAATATTGACACGGTGATTCGTAAGGCAGTGACCGCAACGCTGACCTCTATTTATGGGTCAGATGCTGTGCCTGCCGATCCACGCAAAGTCTTTCAGCTTGCCCGCCAGAGCGCACAAACTGTGGTGATTGAAAAGATGCGCCTGTTCAATTCCTTGGGGCGGGCCGGTTAAGGTCAGATGAACTATGCTCATCCTGATGACCGGTCTCCCCGGGACAGGAAAAAGTACGCTGGCGCAAAAACTGGCTCAAATTTTAGAGGCCGATGTCCTCGATCGGGATGAAATCCGCAACCACATTTTTCCAGCCCGCGATGTTGACTACTCGGATCAGCAAAATGAGTTTGCCAGCCGGGTATCCTACTGGGTGGCGGAGTATATTTTGCAGCGAAACCCCAACCGGATGCTTATTCTGGATGGCCGGCCCTTCTCAAAACGCAGTCAAATTGCTGCGGTTGAAGATTTGGCGCAACAGGTGAGCCACTCCTTAAAAATCATCTATTGCTGGGCCCCGGATCAGGTAGTTCGACAGCGCTTGGAGAAAGACTTGTCAGAAACCGGAAATATTGCGGCTGATCGAACTATGGCGAAATACCTCCGTATTAAGAACACTTTTGAGGACATCCTTGCAGACCATTTACAGGTGGATACCTCCCAACTCATGCCTGTTGTATTGCAAAAGGTGCTGGAATATTTGGGCTTACCTTCGTAATCAGGCTGTGCCACCCGTCTTATAAATTTTTGCCGCTTCAGCGTGTTCTCTCTTCATGAGTTCCGCGGGCGGATTGCCTGCCGACAAAAAGCAAGGCTTGCTTGCAAGTTTTGTCTCAGTTAGGCTTCGTGCTCAGCTTGCAGGCTGGACGTACCAAGTTCCAATGAAACCAGACCGGCAAATTGGTTGTTGACTAATTCAGTCAGGAAGTCAGCCATCGGCAAAACACCGTTATGTAATAAATGGCGCTCGTGCCCGTTGAAGTTGGACAGGTGAATGTGGGCCACGTTGGGCTTGATCTGCCGGCAAAACGCCAGCAAATCCGCCCCCCAATGTCCCGACGTGGGTCGTATCTAGGGTGAGGTATTGAAACTGGCTCAACTGGCGGGCATCGTTGAAATGGTGCGGCTTTAACCGCCAGGGACCGAAGCGGCGGCAGGGCATAATCTCGACCGCCACTTTTACCGCTGTCTGGGCCTGAAACTGGGGAAGTTCCCGTTGCAGCCAGCGGCCCAACGCTCCTGAGCCGGTCACAAAAATGGGGATAACGGCTAGGAAATTCAAACCCACAACCACCGTCAAACGATAAGCGCTGGGCCCGCACCCGTCAAGCACCACTGTGCGCTAACCTGACCGTCCGACAGGTCGGCTTGATCCTTTTCTTGGCTGGCGTTGGCACACGCGCCGGTTCT